>CENY01113601.1_pt1 | contig 22936 bp, 23 predicted proteins | sample 356181 | NCBI WGS metagenome assembly CENY01 (sample SAMEA2619840, study PRJEB7988) | marine metagenome | isolation source: saline water (ENVO:00002010), including
GATCGATCTATTCGGTCAGGTCAACGCCGAAGTAGCCGCAGGCCGACAGATTTCGGGTACCGGTGGTGCGGTGGACTTCATGCGAGGGGCCAAAGCGTCCAAAGGGGGTAGGTCAATTGTGGCTATGAATGCCACTGCAAGAGGTGGTAGTGTGTCGCGCATTGTTCCCAAGGTCGAGTTGGTAACAGCTCTGCGCACCGACGTGGATTTCGTTGTTACGGAGCATGGTGTGGCTCGGCTCAAGAACCTACCGGTGGAAGCTCGTGCCAAAGCCCTGTTGGAGATTGCGGCGCCGCAATTTCGTGACGAGTTAGCGGAGCACGCTCCAGGCTGACTGCCGACCTGGTTCAACGCAGTTGTGTGCGGCGAGTCACATCGTTGACCTGCCGCGCACAGATTGAAGTCCGGCTCGATTAGAATCGAGTGATGACGAAAAGGAGTTCAGCGTCATGGACTATGTTGGCATCGACCCGGCCGTAGGGCTGGAGTGTTCTCACTGCAAGCACGTATCGCGTGTGCCATACAGCGGCTTGTTAGCGTTGGTTACGGATGAGCAGCAGGCTGAATGCCTGGCGTGTGGCCGCTTGATGCTTCATGACTGGACCACCGTCGCTGTGGTTCAGAACATCATCCGCAAACGTATGGATCAGGCCAACGAGGCCAAAGTGCGCCGAGTGGCGCATCACGGCTGACTCTTCAGCCCCAGGGCTGTCAGAAAGAAAGCGTACTCCTCAGCTACTTCCTTAAGGGAATCGAAACGCCCGGACTGGCCGCGGTGCCCCGCGCCCATGTTGGTCTTTAGTAGCAGCAGGTTGCTGTCGGTCTTCAGCGTGCGCAGTTTGGCCACGTACTTCGCTGGCTCCCAATAGGTTACTCGTGGGTCGTTCAAGCCGGCGGTTACCAGCATGGGTGGATAATCGCCTTCTTTCAGCTGGTCGTATGGGGAGTAAGAACGGATCAGTTCGAAAGCGGCTTTGTCTTCGATAGGGTTTCCCCATTCCGGCCACTCGATGGGGGTCAGAGGCAGAGAGGTATCCAACATGGTGTTCAACACGTCCACGAACGGGACGTGCGCGGCAACCGCGCCCCAGAGTTCCGGAGCCTGGTTGACCACCGCGCCCATTAACTCTCCGCCCGCGCTTCCGCCTGCGATGGCGATTCGGCCGCGTGACGAAAAACGTTCGTCGATCAGATGCTTTGCCACATCTACGAAGTCATTGAATGTGTTGGTTCGTTTGTCGAGCTTGCCGTCTTCGTACCAAGCGTAGCCCAGATCGTCCCCACCCCGGATGTGCGCAATGGCAAAGGCGAAACCGCGGTCGAGCAGTGACAGGCGCGAGGTGGAGAATCCAGGGGGAATGGCATGCCCGTAGGCGCCGTAACCGTATAGGTACAACGGCGCGCTACCGTCTTTTACGAAACCTTTTCGATAGACCACGCTTACCGGTATCTGCAAACCGTCTCTTGCCTCGGCCGTGAGACGCTCTGTCGCATAATCGTCGAAGGCGTAGCCGGAGGGAATCTCCTGCACCTTGCGCGTCACTAATCGACGCTCCGCGATGTGGTAGTCGAATACGGTGTCTGGCGTCACCATGGATTCGTAGTGCAGCCGTATGGTGTGCGTGTCGAAACTTGGGTTGGCGCCCCACCCGGCGCTGTATGCAGCATCGGGGAATGCCACGTGATGAAACTCGTCGCTGTCGTAGCTGCGAATGGCTATCTGATCGAGCCCGCCTAGCCGCTCACTGGTGACCAGATGATCTTTGAAGCACAGGTGGCCCATCAGATAGCGCTCGTCGCTGGGTGGAAGTGTGGCTTGCCAGTTCTGCTCGGACGGGTCGCTTTCGCCGGCCCGATAGAGGGTGAAGTTTTTGTGCTCCCGGTTGGAGCGGATGTAGAAGCTTCCTTCGCGGTGATCCACGTCGTATTCGTGCCCCGAGCGGCGCGGCGCAATGAGCGAGGGCTCGGCCTGGGGCTCATTGGCGGGCAGGTAGCGCACCTCGGAGGTGACGTGATCGCCGGTGGTAATCAGGATGTACCGCTCCGATTGCGTTTCGTCCACGCCCACGAAAAAGGAATCGGAGGGCTCGGTGTATACAACCTGATCCTGACTGATGGGGTGGCCCACCTGGTGCCGGCGTACCTCGTAAGGGCGCCAGTTGTCGTTGACCACTACGTAAAACAGGTGGGTGCCGGTCGCGTCCCAGACCTGGCTGCCCAGGGTGGCCTCGATGGGCTCATCGAGCAGCTCGCCGGTGGCCAGATCGGTGATGTTCAACGTGAACCGCTCGGCTCCGGTGGTGTCTGCGCTCCATGCCAGGTAGCGGCCATCGCGGCTTGCGGCAAGGCCGCCCAAGGAGAAGAACTCGCTTTCTGAGGCCAGTTTCGGTTCGTCGAGAATCACCTCCCAGCGATCAGGGGTAATGTCCGGCGCCTCGCCGTCGTCACTGCGCGCGGCCGCCCGCAGCCAGGTCCGGTACTGGGCTTCTTCCTCGAAGCGCCACTGGTACCAGTAGTCCCCGTCCCGAGAAGGCACGGAGGCATCTTCTGATGGCTGACGGTCTTTGATCTCTTTGAACAGCGTATCGATGAGCGCGGTGTGGGGCGCCATCTGCGCGTCGAAGTATTCGTTTTCGGCTTTCAGGTAATCGAGCACCCTGGTATCGGTCACTTCCGGATAGCCCTGGTCCTTCAACCAGTGGTACGGGTCTTCCAGGGTAAACCCGTGGTAGGTGTCGCGGTGGGGAATGGGTTTGGCCTTGGGGGGCTGCATGGGTGTGTCTGCTATCGGTCGAGGGAGGGTCGCCTGCATGCTCAGCGAATGAATGGCAAAACGCAAACCGTTAGACTGGAGGCCAAAGGTAGGGAGCAACATGAGCAACGTGCAGCCGATTTCGCGAGATGCGGTAGGCCCTCTGGCACCCATATTCGATGCCGCCGAGCAGGCGGCGGGATTCGTGTCCAACAGCATGCTCACCATGGCCACGCAGCTGGAGCAGCCGGCGGTGGATTTTGCCGCTGACGCCCTGGGCGCGGCTGGCTGGGTGCTGGGTAAGCACGGCTCATAGTCATGTGCGGCCGCTTCAACGTCACCTCGTCCTCGTTGTCGGATATCCTCATGGAGTTGGTGGGTTTGAGCCATCCGGGGCCTGACAACTACAACGCAGCCCCCACCGAAACCGTGAGCGTGCTGCGCTTGGATGAAGCCGGAGAGCCCGAGATCGTGCCCATGCGCTGGTGGCTGACGCCGCACTGGTCCAAAGAGATGTCCACCAAATACAGCATGTTCAACGCCAAGTCGGAGACCATCGAAAAAAGCGCGGCGTTCAAGGAGCCCTTCAAGAAGCGGCGCTGCGTGGTGCCCATCACGGGATTCTACGAGTGGGCGCGCAGCAACAATGCGAAGTTGCCCTACTATCTGACACCCTACGACGCGCCCGGCATGCTGCTGGGTGGGGTGTGGGATCGTTGGCGTAATCGCGACACCGGGGACATGGTGGAGAGTTTTGCGGTGCTTACCTGCGATGCCAACGAGCAGCTGACCTTCGTGCACAAGCGCCAGCCGGTCATGCTCTCCATGGCGGAGGCTCACCGCTGGCTCGATCCGGCGACGCCCGCGGACGAGCTGGCAGGCTACTGCGGCTCGGGTTTGCCGGTGGCGTTGGATGCCATCCCGGTTTCTACCCACGTGAACAACGCGCGCAACAAGGATCCGCGTTGTGTGGAACCCATCGGCGAGCCGGTGCGGCTTGAGGCGGCGCTACCGCGAGGTGTGCACTGATGCTGCTGCAGGCGGGACATTGGCTCGGCAAAGGGTCGCTGCTGGTGGAAGGGCAGAGTTTGGGTCAGGGGGTGAGCTGCGATGTTCAGGTCACCCACGAGGAGGTGGAGTTCAACATCGCTGTGGAGATGGACATCAAAGAGCTCGGCGGCCGGGCGCTGTCGATTCGTGTGGTGGCTAACGAAGAGGGCACCTACACGGTGGACGTGCGCGGCCTGGGCGGTACCTATACCGGTATCGCCAAGCTGGACAGCCCGCCGAATCTTGGCATGTTGTGGGACGAGCAGGGCCAGACCTACATCACCTTCACCTTGTTTGCGCTGCGCGAAGGGTACGGATTCCGCGGTTTCCTGCGGGAGGACGGTACCACCTATACCTGGGAAGTTGCCTTCTCCCTCAAACAGGATGTAGTGGGGGGCGCCAATGTCGTCTCGCTGGCCAATCGTCGCCGCCGCTAGCAGCCTGCCGCCGCTCGCATGTCTATCGGGTAGACTGACCGTAAGACGAGGGAGGGCAAACCATGTCTGACACGCCAATGTTGACCGAAGCGGCGCGCATTCGCGCCAACCTGGATCACCCGCTCATCGACGGTGACTCGCACATCATCGAGTATACCCCGGTGCTGAACGACTACGTGGCCCAGGCGGGTGGTCGGTCCGCGCTGGGCCGGCCGGCCGGCGGCGGTGGCGTCGGGCAGAACTGGTATGCCATGAGCGACGACGAACGCCGTTACTCGCGCCCCATGCGTGGGCCCTGGTGGGCGCTGCCCACGCGCAACACCCTGGATCGCTGCACCGCCATGCTGCCGCGCCTGTACCACCAGCGCATGGACGATTTCGGCATCGACGTGGCCGTGCTCTATCCAACCCAGGGACTGTTCTTTGCGGGCTCCAACCATCCTGAGCGGCGGCAGCTCATGTGCCACGCTTACAACGAGTACATTGCCGACTGCTACGCGGAGTACGGCGATCGCATGATTCCGGCGGCCATCGTGCCGCTGCACACGCCGGACGAGGGGGTCGCCGAGCTTGAGCATGCGGCTGGTTTGGGCCTCAAGGTGGCCATGATCCCCTCCTACATCCGCCGCCCGGTGGCCGAAGTAGCCGATCGTTACCCGGACATGGCGCGTGCGGTTACCTGGCTCGACAGCTATGGCTTCGACAGCGAGTACGACTACGATCCGTTCTGGGCCAAGTGCGAGGAGCTGGGCTTTGCTGTTGCTGCCCATTCCGGCGGTATGGGTTTCGACGACCGTAAGTCCCAGAACTACATGTACAACCACATGGGCCACTTCGCCGCAGCCGGCGAGGTGCTGGCCAAATCGCTCTTGATGGGCGGTGTTACCCGGCGCTTTCCCAAGCTGCGCGTGGCGCTGCTGGAGGGGGGGGTGCAGAACGGGGTACGCCTTTTTGCCGACATTTTCAGTCGTTGGAAAAAGCGCAGCCCCGCGAGCCTGGAGCACCTCAACCCGGCCAACCTGGATCTGCAGCAGGCCCACGAGCTGTTCGAAGGCTATGGGGACAGCGCTACCCGCGACAAGCTGGGGCAGCTGGAAGAGACCCTGATGGTGGGCCCCACAACTCTCACCGTACAACAGCGTGACGACTTTGCCGCCATGCAGATCGAGACCGCCCAGGACCTGGCGGACCTGTTCATTCCGCATTTCTACTTCGGCTGTGAGGCAGACGACCCGCTGGCGTGCATCGCCTTCGACCGCAGGCTGAATCCCGCGCGGGAGCAGGTGCGTGCCATCATGAGCTTTGATCTGGGGCATTGGGACGTATCCAATATGGATCACGCCGCCGCGGAAGCCTACGAGCAGTTAGAAGACGGCCTGGTGAACGAGGAAGATTTCCGCAAGTTCGGCTTTTCGCACTCCGTGCAGCTTTACGCCGGGCCGAATCCGGATTTCTTCAAGGGCACGCGCATCGAGGCCGAAGCGGCAGCGGAGCTGGCCGCCGCCTCCTAGCCCTGCGCCGAAGGTCAGATCAGCTCGGCGGGGTCCAGGCTGAACTCCCTCATGACCTTGTGCGCATGATCGATGCGCCCGGTGAGCTGTTTTGCGTCGCCGTGCACCAGCCGCAGGCAGGCCTCGGCCATGTGTTCCACCGGCTGCACGATGTTCTTGGTGCGCTCGTTGATCAGGTTGTGATACACCGCGCCGGGCGTTGCCACCAGGCCGGGAGAAATGACGTTCACCCCGATGTTTTGCTCGTAGACCTCCTGAGCCAGTCCGGTGGTGAAGCGTTCCAGCGCCGCCTTGCACATGCCGTACACGGTGCCGCCGTGGCCGGGCTGTGTTTTGTCGGGGTGAATGGCCGCTCCGGAGGAGATGTTGAGAATCCGGCCGCCGCCACGCTCCACCATGCCGGGTAGCACAAGCTGGGCGAGCTGTAGCGGGCCCCACACCTGCACCTCCCACATGAGCCGGAAGCGCTTTTCGGTGATCTCGGGCAGAGTCATGTAGTAGGTTACGGCGGCGTTGTTCACCAGGATGTCCACCGGTCCCAGTCTGGCTTCGGTTTCGTCGACGAGGTTGAGCCGATCGGCCTCCGCTGTCAGATTGGCCTGAATCGCCACCGCTTCACCGCCCGCTGCGTTGATGCGATCGGTGGTGCCTGTGATGGATCCTTCCAGCTTGTGGTCACCTTCGTTCACCGTGCGCGCGGAGACGGCCACTCGTGCACCTTCCATGGCGTAGCGTATGGCGATGGCCTCGCCGATCCCCCGGCTGGCGCCCGTAACCACTGCCACCTTGCCCGCCAGCAGGCCGTTCTTGTTGATGCCCATCTGTAGGCCCTCCCTTGGAACGGCCCTCACTATGCCACGAGTGGCACTACTTGACTCATTGCCCCCACTTGTCATCATGAATGGATACGTTGACAGGGGCGCCACATGTCTCGGGAAAAGCTCGTTGAAATCGCTCGGCATGTGATCGATCACGGCAAGGCGGGCACCATGGAGCAAGCCGATGACATCTATCGGCTGCCGGCGTCCAGCTATTACGACGAGGCGCTGTTCGAAAAGGAGCTGCAGGGAATATTTCACCGCGTGCCGCTGCTGCTTGCCGCCAGCGGCGAGCTTGCGGGAGACGATGCCTTCAAGACTATGGAGGTGGCGGGCAAATCGGTGCTGCTCACCCGCGGTCGAGACGGGCAGTTACGTGCCTTTATGAACGCCTGCACCCATCGTGGCGTGACCCTGGTGGGTGCGGAGTGCGGTAACCGCAACCGCTTCACCTGCCGCTACCACGGCTGGACGTTCGCCAACGACGGCCGCCTGCTGGCCATCGCCGCAAACGATGACTACGGGGACCTGGACCGTTCTGCCTATGGCCTCAAGCAGCTGCCGGTGCGTGAAAGTGCCGGCCTCATCTGGGTAGTGCTGAATGCCGACTCCACCATCGATTTCGACGCCTTCCTGGCGGGATACGACCAGATGCTGGCGGCTTTCGGATTCGATCAGTGGGACTACGTGTCTACCCGCACGTTTGCCGGGCCGAACTGGAAGATCGCCTACGACGGTTATCTCGAGTACTACCACATACCCGTATTGCACAACGCTACGTTTGGCCCCGACTCCACCAAACGCGGCCTTTACTACGGTTGGGGCCCCCACCAGCACATCAAGGCACCTGCCCTGCAGGATGGATATGCCGGTACCGAGGTGTTGGGCTATTTGCAGGACATCGCCGACAAACCCGAATCCGAGTGGGATCTGGAGACCATGACCTACGGCGTGTGGACCGTGTTTCCCTGCACGTCCATCGCCTCGTTCGCCGGTGGCGGGCGTGGCGTGATGATGTCGCAGATACTGCCTGGCGCCACGGTGGGTGAGAGCGTGACCAACCAGGTCTATCTCATGGAGAAAGCGCCCGTTGGCGACGATCTGGTGGAAGCCAACCGTCAGTTCGACTGGTTCCAGGAGGTGGTCATGACCGAAGATTACGCCATGGGTTACTCCATTCAGCAGTCGCTACCGGGCAGTGGTATCGATCATCTGCCGTTGGGCCGCAACGAGCTGGGCAATCAGCGTTTCCACCAGTGGTGCGCCAAGGTGGTTGCAGCACAAAGCGATGAGGATCTGAACGCGCTCTTCAGGGCCGCCGCACAGGGGGTGGGCATCCCCAACGCCTCCGCCGGTTAGTGCGCCACCGAGGCACTCAGCTGTAGCGCGCCTCGAAACCCTCGCTTGGCTTTGCGTCGGCCGCGGCCTTAAGGCTTGCGGCCAGGTCGTTCAGATACAGATCGGTTTTCTCGTTGTGCACCGGTGAGAGCATCAGGTGCAGGGCGGGCGGCTGGGTGGTGAGGCTCGCAAACCAGCCTTTCTTGTAGAGGTCGCGATACACGGCGAACACGTCCGCCGACTTGTGAGTAAAGGCGACGATGCCAAGCTGCGGCTCGCCGAGCACTTCGAACCCCAACGCTTTCACGCCGGCTTCGATCTTCTCTCGCGCGTCGGTTACCAACTTGTGCTTTGCCCGATAGCCTTCTTCCCCTAAGTAGTTCATCACCGCCCAGGCTGCGGAGATGGCGCCTCCCGGCCGTGTGCCTGCCAGCGTCGGGGTGATCATGCGTCCGCCCGGCCAGGGGTTGGTGTCGAACACCATGTGCTGGTGCAGCGCTTCGCTTCTGAACAGCACGCTGGACGCGCCCTTGGCGCAGTATCCGTATTTGTGCAGATCCGCCGACATGGACATCACCCCGGGCAACTCGAAATCGAAAGGTGGGATGGGTGCTCCGTTCATGCGCACGAACGGGGCGATGTAACCGCCCACGCAGGCGTCCACGTGCAGCCACACCCCCTCTTTGTTAGCGACTTCGCTCAGTGCGGCAATGTCGTCGATGAGACCGTAGGGGAAACTGGGTGCGGAACCCACCAGCATGACGGTCTGCTCATCGCAGGCGTCCGCCATGGCGGCGGGGTCGGCCAGGAAATCATCGCCAACGGGCACGCGGCGCACTTCCAGGTTCATGAGCGACGCGGCTTTGTCGAAGGCGGGGTGGGCGGAATAAGGCAGTACCAGGTTTCCCCCACCGGTTAGTTCCTTTTCCGAGCGGGCAAATTCCCGAGCCGCTTTGATGGCCATGGTGATGGAGTCGGTGCCGCCGGAGGTGATGGTGCCCTTGGCCTCTTCGGGCGCGTGAAGGAGCGACAGCCCCATTCCGATCACTTCTTCTTCCATCCGCTTGAGGCTCGGAAACGCCAGCGGGCCTAGCCCGTTTTCGGACATGTACATCGTATAGGCCGCTTTCTGCACGTCGGCCACGTCGTCGCCGGCGTTGAACACGTACACGGCAGTCTTGCCGTCGCGCCATTTGGCGTCGTCCGACCCTCGCTGGATCATTTCCTCGCGCAGGGCATCCCAACTGGCTCCGGTCTTGGGCATGGCGTGCAGCATGGGGCTCCTCCCTGGCGTTTGCGGGTGGGGTCTGTCAGGGTACCATTGATGAGTAGCCCGTTTGTGCGTGTTGGAGCAGCGCGGCGGGAAAGAAAAACCGGCGCAGACACAAAGCCGGGCTAGAGAAAATGCCTAGGGGGAAGCATGGCAACTGCACTGAAAACCGGTATGCGCACCTTGGACGAGTCGTTCGCCAAGCTGCTGGATTCTGACACCAACGCGGATCAGGTCACCGCTGCGATGCGTCGCGACGAACCGATCCATCCAGGGCCCACCCTGGTGCCCACCGCGCGTTATATCTCCAGGGAATATCACGAGCTGGAGAAAGAACGTTTGTGGTCCAAAGTGTGGCAGATGGCCGCCCATGAGGACGATTTTCCCAACGTGGGGGACGTGGTGCCCTACGACATCGTGGACAAATCCTATCTCGTGGTTCGCGTGGCCGACGACGAGTACAAGGCCTACTACAATGCCTGCCTGCATCGCGGGCGCAAGCTTAGGGAGTCCCGCGCCAAGGGGCTCGACGAGCTGCGCTGCGCGTTTCATGGCTGGGCCTGGGAGCTGGACGGGACATTGAAGCAGGTGCCCTGCGCGTACGACTACACGGATCTCGACCGGGAGGCTGAATCCCTGCCGGAAGTGAAGCTGGGCCGCTGGGGCCGATATCTCTTCATCAATCCGGATCCTGATTGCGAGCCGCTAGAGGACTACGTTGGGGACCTGTCTTCCCAGTTTGAAGTCTTTCCATACGAGCGCCGCTATAAGTCCGCCCACGTGGCAGGAGTGATCAAGGCCAACTGGAAAGTGGTGCAGGAAGCGTTCATGGAGTCGTATCACGTCTTCATGACCCATCCCCAGGCCCTGGCGCACGGTGCCCATGACGGCGACACCAAGTACGACGTGTTCGGCAACTACTCGCGCGCCATCCTGTGCGGCGCGCTCGATGGTGCGGGGATTCCCGATTGGGGGCCCATGCCGGAACAGGAAGCAGGCCTGGTGCGAGTCCGTCACCCGCTCACCGGTACCATATACGAGTCCCATGGAGACGGGGTGGTGCACGTGACCACCCGGGACGGTAAGTCCGGCAAGTTCGACAGCCTGGCCAAGTGGCTGGAAGGCGACACCATCGACGCCAACCCGCACATGTGCATCGTAGTGGCCGGCGTGCAGCTGCCCGATGCCGGCGTGGCGGGCGTGGAAACTGAGAACGCCGACCCCGAAGCCGCCATGCAGCGCCTGGGAGAGAACGCTTCCGGACGGGCGGTGATGAGTGAGATGCAGCGTCAGGTGTTGCGTGAGGTCATTCCCTCTGTGGCGGACGATATTCCAGACATCGAGTTGACCGCAGCCATCTACCTCACCCTGTTCCCCAACTTCCACCCCTGGGGATCGTTCAACCGCATCAACTACCGCTTCCGGCCCAACGGCGACAACCACGAGGAGTGCATCATGGAGTGCATGTACCTCTCGCCCATTCCCGATGACGGCAACTACACGCCGGTGTCTGAGATCCACTGGCTGGAAAACAACGATGACTGGACCGGCGCGCCCGAACTCGGAAGTCTGGGCGGCGTGTTCAATCAGGACGTGCGCAACATGGCGTTCGTTTATGACGGCATGAAAGCTACGGCGCGGGAGTGTACGCGCCTTGCGGACTACAACGAGACCAAGATACGTCACTTTCACGAGCTGTACGGTGAGTGGGTGGATGACTAACGAGCCTGACGTAGCAGCGGGCTCGGATACCCACACCGAAAAACCAATAGGAGAACGACATGGCTGAAGCAAAGGCTGAAACTGATGCCGTGCAGGGCACGCCCCAGGAGCGGGCGCGTGCGCTGCAGCCGCTGATTCGCAAGTACGCGGACGAGGCGCAGGATAAGCGGCGTCTGTCCGACGAAGTGGTGGAGGCGCTGCACGACTCGGAGCTGATGCGCATGTGCCTGCCCAAAGAGTTCGGTGGCGAAGAGGTCGATCCCTGGACCACTGTGGAGACCATCGAGGCCATCTCGTACGCTGACGGCTCCACCGGGTGGAACTTCATGATCGGCTCCGAGACCAACGGGCTGGCGGCGGGTTCCATGGCGCAGTGGCAGGCCGAAGAGATTTTCGGCGGCACGCCGCACCCCCGGGTCATATTCTGCGGGGCCGCGGGACCGCCGGGGACGGCAGAGCAGGTGGACGGCGGCTGGAAAGTCAGTGGCCAATGGGCGTTCGTGAGCGGATGCCACCAGTGTGACTGGTTCTTCGGTACCGCCATGGTCATGCAGGACGGCAAACCGCTGATGATGACCGAGACTATGCCCATGATGCGCATGTTCCTCATGCCGCTGTCCGACGTGGAGATTCTGGATACGTGGGATGTGGCGGGTATGCGTGGCTCCGGCAGTCACGACGTGCTCGGCAAGGACGTGTTCGTTCCCGACAAGCGGGCCGAGTCCATGCTGGGCATGCCTTCCTGGCACAAGAGCCCCATCTTCCACTTCCCCATGTCGGCCAAGATTGGCTACAACAAGGTCGCAGTGAGCTTCGGGGTCGCCCGTGCGGCACTCGATGCGGTACAGGAAGCCGCTCATACCAAGAAGGCCTACGGCACGCAGACGCCGCTGTGCGACCTCGCCAGCACCCAGATCGAGCTGGCCAAGGCCGAGGCGACCCTGGAGTCGGCGCGTGCCTACGTGCGCAGGACCATCGAAGATGTTTGGGCGCTGGTGCAGGACGGCCAGGTTCCGACCACTGAGCAGGTTGCCCCCTTGCGGCTGGCATGTGCCCACGGCGGCAATGCGGCGATCGATGCGGTGGATGCCGCCGTACGCCTGCTCAACACCACGGCCAATCGTATGGACTCACCGCTCGAGCGGATGATGCGGGACGTGCGGGCCGGCGCCATGCACTTCACCATCGGAAGCGCGCTGTACGAGCCCATAGGCAAGGCCCTGCTGGGCATGGAAGTGCCGCCCATGTCGCTGTAGCGGCGGCCGACGTGGCTGAGGGCTATCTGTTCGAGGGCTTGAAGGTGCTCGATGTGGGCACCTGGATCGCTGCGCCCGTGTCCGCCACCATGTTGGCGGACTACGGGGCCGACGTGATCAAGATCGAACAACCCCAGCTTGGCGACGGCTACCGCAACTTCGCGCCGGCGGTAAACCTGGACGGTACCGATGCCAATTACACCTGGCATCTGGATGCGCGCAGCAGGCGCTCGCTGGCGCTGGACCTCAAGAGCGAGCAAGGCATGGCGATTTTGCACGGCATGGTGGTGGACTGTGACGTTTACGTCACCAATCAGCCCCTGGCCATGCGCCGCCAGCTTAAACTCACCTATGAGGACCTGGCGCCTTTGAACGAGCGCATGATCTACGCCTCGCTCACCGCCTATGGCGAGCAGGGGTCCGAGCGCGACGTGGAAGGCTTCGACATGGTGGCCTACTGGGCCCGCTCCGGGCTCATGCAAACCGTCCATGCCACGGGTGCTGCCCCCACCCAGGCGTTGCCGGGGATGGGCGATCACCCCACGGGCATGGCCATGTACGCGAACATCGTCACCGCCTTGCTGCGCCGCGAGAAGACGGGCAAGGGCAGTCACGTTCACACGTCGCTGCTTGCCAACGGGCTATGGTCGTTCTCTTGTGTTGCTCAGTCGCAGCTTGCCGGCGGCGATCTCTCGGACTACGACGAACGGCGCGGCCGAGCCTACACCAGCGTTCCCTACGAGGCGGCAGACGGGCGCTGGCTGGTGTTCACTATGGTGCGCACCGAGGAGGCGTTGGATAGCTTGTTCGCCATCGCCGGCATCCCCGAGCTGCTGGCCGACGAGCGCTTCGCCACGCCGGAAGGTCGGGCGGCCAACGGTGCCTTTATCGTTGAAAAGCTTGCCGATTGCTTTCGTGCCCGGCCTGCGGATGAGTGGCTAGCGGACTTCCAAGCAGCCGGCGTTCCGGCTGCTGTGGCTGCCACGCCCACGACGCTGGTGGAAGACGAGCAGCTACTGGTCAACAACATGTTGCTGGACGCACCCGAAGGCATGGGCATGGATAAGGTGGTGGACCACCCGCTCAATCAGGAAGGCTTGCCGAGAAAGCCGCTGACGCGCGCTCCCGAAATCGGGGAGCACAGCCGTGAGGTGCTTGCGGAGCTTGGTTTTTCGGATGCGCAGATCGATCGGCTCGCCGCCGACGGGGTGATCTAGCTAGTTCGCGCGGAAGTTCCAGCGCAGTGATGCGCTCCAGACGCGTGGGAGGGATCCCACGATCGAGCTGAACCACTGCTGCCTGGTGGCCGGTGCTGCGATCCCCTTGGGTGCGCGGTTGAGTGTGTCAGACAGCTACTGTTTCAGGTAGGGAGCCACCAGCAGCAGGGTCTGCGCCTGCAGATCCTCAAGAATGGCGGCCTTAGCGGTGCCGGGCGCCATCACGTAGCGCATGGTGGCGTGGTCGCTCAACACAAACAGCGTATCGGCCAGTACGGCTGGGTCGGCCCGCAACGAAAGCTCGCCGCGTTGTTGTGCCTGGTCAGTGAGCGTGGCGAGGGTTTCGTGTCCGGAGCGATTGATCAGGTGCCAGATGTGGGTGGCTTCGCGCTGCTCGGCCAGCAGGTCAGTCATCACGATATGCCACAGCTCGCGGTCGCCGCTCGCCACCAGATCCACGCCGATGCGGTTGAGTGCCTCCAATGCGTCCAGCAGCTTGATCTCGCCGGCCACGAAGTGGGAGAGTACTGCCTTGAACTGCTCGGCAGCCTGATCGATGTCTTCCAGCAGCAGGGCTTGCAGTATCAGCGCCTTGGTAGGGAAGTAGTTGTATAGCGTCTGATAGCTCAACCGGGCGGCCGCGGCGATGTCGCGCATCTTAGCGTCCCGGTAGCCGTGGTGCTCGATGAGATCCCGCGCAGCGGTTAGGATGTCGCGGCGCGTCTGCTGCTTTTTTTCTTCGCGAAGGGGCATAGTGCGCTGGAATTATTTTGACTAGGTCAATATTTAGATCTAATATAATAACCTCAAGACGAATAAGGTTGTCAATGCGTGGGATCTGGCGATATTCCTGGTTGGCTTGGTGTCTGGCGGTTGCGGCCAGTACGGTTCAGGCGGCATCCCCAGAGCCTGGCCTGAGCGCTGACGGCCCCACCGCCCAGGAACTGGTGGCGGGCGCGCTGGATCTCACGCGTGGCCGCTCTTCCTACGCCGAGATGGAGATGGTGGTGCAGCGGCCGGAGTGGCAGCGAACCTCCAAGTTGGTGGCCTGGACCCGGGGCCGCAAGGATGCCCTGATTCGCTTTACCGCCCCGGCCAAGGATGCGGGCAACGCCACCCTCAAGCAGGGCGAGAAGATGTGGACTTTTACGCCCAAGTTGAACAAGACGATTCGGCTGCCGTTTAGCCTCATGTCGCAGAGTTGGGCGGGGTCGGATTTCTCCTACAACGACCTGTCGCGCACCGACAAACTGCTCGAGTACTACGACCTGGAGATCATCCACCAGGTGGAGGATGACGGCCACATCATCTATACGGTGGAGGCTGTCCCTCACGACGATGCGCCGGTGGTGTGGGGCAAGGAGCAGATGGTGATGCGCGACGACTACGTGCTCATCTCGCAGACCTATTTCGATCAAAGCATGCAACCGATCAAGCGTATGGAAACGTTGGAGATCGGTGAGCTGGGCGGTCGTACCTTCGGCACGCGGATGCGCATGGCGGAGCTCGATCAGACGGACAGTTACACCGAGCTTTACTACGCAACGATGGATTGGGACGTGGAGCTCAACGATCGGCTGTTTACCGTGTTTTCTCTGCAGTCTGGGGCGACCCCTTGAACGAGCTGGCGGCCTCCTATTCGAGCGCCGCTGCGCGACCTGCACTGCCGATGCTGAACGTGCGCATCGCCTGGCGCAATTTGTGGCGCAACCCTAGGCGCACATGGCTCACGGCGAGCGGCATAGCGTTTGCCATCATGTTAGTCGTATTTGCCATGGCCATGCAGCTGGGCCAATACGAGCTGATGATGGACAACGCCACGTCCATGTTGTCGGGTCACCTGCAGGTGCAGTCCCGCGACTTCGTGGAAACAGAGCGATTTGAAGACACTCTGCCGGGTGCCACGGAACTAGTGCGCCTGGTGGAGTCTTGGCCTTCTGTGCTATCGGTAGCGCCCCGGGTAGAGGCTTTTGCGCTGGCCTCGGCGGGGGAACGCAGCTTTGGTGCCATGGTGGTGGGCGTGGATATCGAGGCGGAGTCCCGCACCGTCCGCTTTCTGGATTTCATTCAATCCGGCCATGCTCCCCAGGGCCCGGGCGAGGCTATGCTGGGTAGCGTGCTGGCACGCAACCTGGGCGTGGGTTTGGGTGACGAGGTGGTGATTCTGGGTACGGGCAAAAAGGGCGGTATGGCCGCCATGCTGCTCGAGGTCGTGGGCTTGTTTACCAGTCACCAACTGGAATTGGATCGAGGAGTGCTGTGGACGCCGTTGGCGTCGGTGCAGGAGGCCTTCGGGCTGGGCGACGAGGTGCACACTCTGGCGATTCGCACGAACGATCTGGCCAGCAGCGCGGACACCCAACGTGCGCTGGCGGACCACCTGGCGCAAGGAGCGCCCGACAGCCCCGCGCTCGTGCGTAATTGGGACGAGGTGATGCCGGAACTGCACCAGGCCATCGAGATCGACAAGCTGGGGGGCGACCTGTTCTTCTATATCGTCGAGATACTGGTGCTGTTCAGCGTGGTGAACACGTTCATCATGACGGTATTCGAACGTACCCGGGAATTTGGCATGCTGCTGTCCATCGGCACGCGGCCTTGGCGCATCGTCGCCCTGGTGCAATGGGAGGCGTTGTTCATCTGGGCGGTTGGCGCTGCCATCGGTTTAGGTATCGCCGCGCTGCTGGTGTTCTGGCTGGCGGAAGTGGGCCTCTATATGGGCGAGCAGCTGAGCGAGTATACGGCCCAGTTCTACATGCCGGAGCGTCTGTTCCCGGCTTTCTCCATCGAGGCTTTCACCAACGCCCCCCTGGTCATGCTGGTGGGGACTCAACTGGCGGCATTGGTGTCATCGGTGCGCGTCCGGCGCATGCGTCCGGTGGAAGCGTGGCGGGCGTAAGCATGCCTCTGAAGCTCCTGACTCAATTGTCGTGCCGTAATCTGTTCCGTCACAAGCGGCGCAACCTCATGTTGCTATCGGCCATCGTGGTGGCCGTGGCGGGGGTAGTGGTGCTGAACAGCCTGCTGCGTGGATTTCAGTACGACATGCAGGAGGCGGCGGTGTCCAATCTCACCGGCCACGCCAAGGTGCTGGCGCCGGGCTACCTGGATGACCCCAGCATCGAAAAAAGTTTTCAGCTCGCCAAAGACTGGCGCCCGGACGTGGCAGATGATCAGTTGGAGGGGTGGGCGGCGCGCATTCGCATCCCGGCGGTGATCATGAGCGAGCGGGAAACCCGCGGTGTGCAGTTCGTGGGGGTAGATCCCCAGCGCGAGTCCATCTCATTTCTGGGAAGTGTCGCCCACCGGGGCGAGGCGCTGCAGAGCGCGGCGGACCGGCGCGTGGTGATCGGCGAGTCGCTGGCCGAGCAGCTCGACACCGACGTGGGCCGGCGCCTGGTGCTCATCACCCAGGGGGCCGATGGGCTCAATCGGGAAGCTGGCTTTCGCATTGCGGGGGTGTACGACGCCGACGGCGAGAATCTGGAAAAGATCTTCGTGTTTACGGGAATCGAGCGTCTGCAGGCGTTGGTGGATGCGGAGGTGGTCACCGAAGTTTCCGTGAAGCTGGTGGGCAATGGCGCCGGGGAGTCTTCCATCAAGGATTCGCTGGCGGCGTTTTTCGACGACCTGGATGTGTTGGACTGGCAGGAACTGGAACCTCAGGCGGCGGCCATGTTTCTGTTCGCGGATGCCGCCATGTTCATCTGGTTTCTGATCATGATGGGCGCGCTGATTTTCGGGCTGGTGAACACGCTGATCACTGCGGTGATGGAGCGCATAAAAGAGCTCGGTATGTTGCGCGCAGTGGGCATGCGCCCGGGCGCGGTGGTGATGCAGGTGGTGATGGAATCCACCCTCATCATGGCGGTGGGTGTGGTATTGGGGATCTTGGTGGGTTGGCTGTTCATCCTTTGGCTGGGTGAGGGCATTGATCTGTCCCGATGGGCCGAAGGGGTAGAGATGGCGGGTATGCGCAGCCTGCTGGTGCCCAGATTGTTCATGAACGACTTGGTGCTGGTGGCTGGTCTGAGCCTGTTTTTCGGGTTTGTGGCGAGTCTCTATCCAGCCTGGCGGGCGGTGAAAATCAAACCCTTGGATGCGTTGAGGAGATAGTCGGTGGCAGATGACGTAGTGGTTTGTCGCGGGGTCACGAGGACCTATCAGGATGATGCGGTGCCCGTGCTGGCACTGCAGGGCGTGGACTTTACGGTAACCAAGGGTGAGTTCGTGAGCCTGGCGGGCCCTTCGGGATCGGGCAAGTCTACATTGCTCAATGTCATTGGCGGCCTCGACCGGCCGGATGCCGGTGGCATTCATGTTGACGGCGTGCACTTGAACGAGCTGTCGGAAAGCGAGCTGTCGGATCTTCGATTGAGCAAGATGGGTTTCGTCTTTCAGGCCTACAACCTCATACCTGTGCTCTCCGCCAGCGAGAACGTGGAGTTCATCTTGCAGCTGCAGGGCTTGCCTGCGGCGGAGCGCGCCGAGCGTGCCCAGGCGGCGCTGGATGCCTTGGGGGTCGGAGAGTTAGCGCACCGGCGCCCGGGCGAACTGTCCGGCGGGCAGCAGCAGCGGGTTGCCGTAGCGCGTGCCATTGTCACCGAGCCGGTGTTGCTGCTGGCCGATGAGCCCAGTGCCAATCTGGATTCCAATACCACCGAGGAACTGCTGGCGCTGTTGCGCAGCCTGAACGAAACCCGGGGTGTGACCATTCTTGCTGCCACTCACGACCCTATGGTGATGAGTTTCGCCAAACGCCGCGTTCAGCTGCGCGACGGGATGATTGCCGAAGACAGCGCCCGTGTGGCGGTTGCCTGATATCCATCGGCGCTACTGCAACGGGTCGCTCTGGCTGGGTTCGGTATGCCTGTGGCTCATGTCAATGGCTGCCGGGGCGGATGTGGACGTGCGGCTCAAGTGGTTTGGTACGGCCAGCGCCTTCCCGGCACATGACCTGCAGCGCGAGCTCGACACTACCCCGGCGTACGATCACAACGCCGACCTCCGCCTCATGTGGGAGGGGCGGCGCGATGGCTTGAGCCTCGAGGTTCACCACGCCATTACCTATGTGTCCGGAGACTCGTTTGCCTTTGCGAGTGCGCCTGGCATCGCGCTGGAACAGTCGCCAGGCGACGATGCGCGGCGCGTGATGGATCTTTCGTGGAATGTCGCCTCGGGCAAGAGCCGCCGGTTGTTTCAGCGCTTCGACCGGCTGGCGCTCAAATATCGCACCGGCAACTGGGGCTTTACTCTGGGGCGTCAGGCGGTGAGCTGGGGCAGTGGATTGGTATTTCAGCCCATGGACCTGTTCAACCCATTTGCGCCTACCACGGTGGATCGAGACTACAAGGCGGGTGACGATCTGTTGCTGATCGAGCGGCTGTTTGGTAACGGCAGTGATCTGCAGCTCCTGGCGGTCGGTCGCCGGGATGAGCAGGGGGACTTCTCGGGCAGTGCGAGCAGCATTGCAGCGAAATGGCATGGATTCCTGGCGGATGGGGAGATCGAGCTTCTAGCCGCGCGTCACGCGAACGATCAGGTTTATGGGTTCACCCTGCGTTGGCCGCTGGGCGGTGCCCTGGCGCGCTCAGATCTGGTGGTTACCCGCCTGAATGGCGGTAACTGGGAGCTGTCGGCGGTGGCGAACATCGACTACAGCCTGCAGATCGCCGGCCACACCTCATACGTGTACGCGGAATATTTTCACAGCGACTTCGGCGTCGACAAGCTGCCAGACACGCCAGCGATGTTGCCGGCTTCACTCACCGCGCGCGTGGAGCGGGGCGAACTGTTCAATCTGATGCGCGACTACCTGGCGTTGGGCGGCTCCATCGAGTGGCATCCGCTGTGGAACCAGTCACTTACGGTGATTGCCAATCTGGGAGATGGCAGCACGCTGGTGCAATCTCAGATGACTTTCGAGCCGGGGGATCATCAGCGGCTGCAATTCGGGGTGGTGGTGCCCGTTGGTTCGGCGGGGGAGGAGTTCGGCGGCGTGCCGGTGCTACCCACGACCAATGGGCCGCTCACCAGCGGTGGCGGCCTGCGCGGCTATCTGCGCTGGGTCTACTATTTATAGGTATCAGCGGCTGCGGCGGTTGTTACCCGCACGGCTGCGGCTGCTGAATCCCCGCCATCCACGCTTGTTCTTCTTGGGCGGCTTGGCGATCTTCACGAAGGCCTTATGCGTGGCGCGTTGTTCGGGTGCGCCCTCGGGTACATCCATGCCATTGGCGGGCCCTACTTCCACTACCTTTGCGGTAGGTGCCTGGCTGGCATCGGCGAAATGGGTAACACCGTTTTCGTCGACCCAGCTCACGATCTGGCTGGATTGCGCTGCGCCGTAAACCGTGGACGCGCTCGCAATAAGTGCTAGGGCGAGTAGTGGCTTGGCAATCATGTTCTTCCCCTTGGAGCTCGGTATCGTTGTTCTATGGAGGAAATTCTAGCCAAGGCCATGGGCCACGCGAAACTGCGGATTTGTGAAATGTGTCACAAAATCGCGAAAGCGTGCAACCTGCTTGCCTTCTGAGTCAGCTAACTTGTTTACAGCGTGACGGGCGCGCCGGTTTCCTCGGCTGCGGCGTCGTTGGCCTCGCGGGCGGCCACCAGTTGCGGGACCACCTGATCGAGTTCGTCCAGCGTCCATAAACCGTCTTTGTTGAACTGCTTGATCACTTTGGGTTGCTGCATGATGGCAACGGCACCGCCGGATGCGTGGAATATCTGCGAGGTGATACCTGCGCCGGCTTCCGATGCGAGCCATGTGCAGACGGGGGCCACGTGCTGGGGCCCGCCCTGATCGAGATTCTCCTGAGCTACTTCTTCACCGCGGGCTTCCATGAGCGGGATGGTCATTCGCGTGAGCGCTCCGGGGGAGATGGTGTTCACTGTGCATCCGTACTTGGCAAGCTCCAGTGCCAGCACACGGGTAAAGCCGGCGATTCCGGCCTTCGCCGCACCATAGTTGGATTGACCGAAGTTACCGAACAGTCCCGACACGCTGGAGAAGTTCATGATCCGGCAACCGGTTCGGTTGTTCTCTCGAATGTAACGAGCAAACGGACGCGAACAGCAGTAGTGGCCTTTAAGGTGCACCGCCAGCACTGCGTCCCAGTCTGCTTCCTCCATTTTGAAGATGGTGCGGTCGCGCAGAATGCCCGCGTTGTTGAGCAGGATGTCCATGCCGCCAAATGCTTCCAGGGCGGTGGCCAGCAAGCTCTCTCCGCCAGCCACTTCGGCCACCGATGCGGTGTTGGAAACTGCTTCGCCCCCTGCCGCCTGAATCTCAGCCACCACGTCGTCAGCGATGTGCCCGGTGCCGGTGCCGTCGGCATTGCCGCCTAAGTCGTTGACGACGATCTTTGCCCCTTCGCTAGCCATGAGCAGGGCGCATTCGCGCCCGATACCGCGCCCGGCTCCGGTGATTGCCGCAATTTTTCCGTCCAAGCGTCCCATGTCGCCCCCGCACGCGCTAAGTCGTTGTAATTTTTGGTGTCTCTCGATACTAATACAGCCCCTTGGGGGTTGCCATTTGCGGCAACCACGCAGGATAGGCTAGGAGGGTTGCGTTGGATTACGGTATTGCCACAAAAGATCTGCTGCACGCGGTGTTTGACCGGGGCGTGCAGCATGCGGTTGCCCTCATGCGACATTCGGCGCGCGAGTATGCGCCGGACAAGCACGACCTGGAAAACCCCCTCACCGAGGAAGGCCGCGAGTATGCCCGCCGGCTGGGGCGGGGTCTGCCGGCAGAACTCACCCTGCGCGGATACCACAGTCCCCCGGAGCGGTGCATGGAAACGGCGGCCCTCACCCTGGACGGCTATGTGGACAGCGGCGGTAGCGTGACGCGGAACCGGCCCCTGGAAGGGTTGGGCTTATTCTACGCACTCGACCAGATGAAAATGTGGCGGGTGATGAACGACAGCGGCGGCCTGGTGCCGTTTCTGCAGGCGTGGTTCCGTGGCGAGGTGCCAGGCGATGCCATGATTCCTGCCCAGGTTGCCGCAGACCTGGTGCTTCGCGTGGTGGCCGACAAGCTCAAGGCACCTGTGGCGGAGCGTCAGCTCGATCTGTGTGTGTCCCACGATATGACGCTGTATCTGGTGCGCGATCGGCTGCTGGGACAGGGTGCCGACGTTGCCGAGGTGGCTTATCTGGATGCACTGGTTGCCTTTGAAGAGGATGGCAGGTTGTGGCTCATGAGCCATCACGGGGAGCCGGTGGACGTCACGGAGCGCCGCTGAGCAAGCTTGGGCGCGCTGCACAATGGCGCTTGGTCTAGTAACCTAACGAACGGCGAAGGCTCACGGCTTACAGAGCATGGACAGGGACTTCTGGCGCGAACGCTGGCGCTCAAACGAAATTGGCTTCCACCAGCCGGATTACAACAAGTGGCTGCTCAAGTACTGGCGTGAGTTGCATGTGCCGCGCGGAAGCGACGTGTTCGTACCCCTGTGTGGAAAGAGTCGCGACCTGCATTGGCTGCTGCAGCGCGGTTATCGGGTGCAGGGTGTCGAGTTGGTGGAACAGGCCATCGAGGCCTTCTTTGAGGAGAACGATCTGCGGGCGCGGCGCGATACGAGAGGCCGCTTTGGCCGCTTCACCGTACCGAATGCCGAGATTCTCTGCGGCGATTTCTTCGAGCTGACGGTGAATCACCTGAATACGCCGGTGGCGGTGTTTGATCGTGCGGCGCTGGTGGCGCTGCCCGAAAAGCTCAGGTTCCGCTATGCGGATCACTTGCTGCGCATCATTCCCGACGGTGCTCAGATCTTGCTGGTGACCTTGGAATACCCTCAGGACCAGGTGAGCGGCCCGCCATTTTCCGTTTCCCGCGAAGAGGTCACCGTCCACTTCGAGGAACGCTGCGGCATCCTGCGCTTCGAGTCCGCCAAAACGGATGTGGTGCCGCCAAAGTTTCGTGCCCAGGGGCTCGAGCAAGTGGTGGAGACCATCTATCACCTTGTTAAGGAACGCTGACGGCGTCGTTAAGGAACGCTGAGCGGGCCTTTGGGGCAAGGAATTTTTTTTCAAGACCTTTGTTTTTTGCTGATCGCGCCCATCTATGAATCACGCGCAATCGCGCATCGATGGAACATTAGGAGATGATCGTGATGAGTATTGTAAGGTGGAACCCTTGGCGTGAGTTCGACGACTTTTTCCCGCGGTTGTCCGCGCCCAGCGAGAGTCTGTCGACTTCCGAGTGGCTGCCTGCCGTGGACATTTCGGAGACCGACACCGCCTACCATATTGATGTGGAAATTCCGGCGATCGGGCGGGAAGACGTGAATGTGGCGTTGAAAGACGGCGTACTCACGGTGACTGGCGAACGCAACGTGGAGAAAGAGCCTGACGGCAAGCGCCATCGGGTAGAGCGGCAGTGGGGCAAATTCAGCCGCAGCTTCCGCCTGCCGGAGAACGTGGACGAAGGCTCGATCAGCGCCAAGTCCAAGGACGGCGTGCTGTATCTGGTGGTCAACAAGAAGGAAAAAGAGCAGCCGCGACAGATCGAGGTCCAGGTCCACTAGCTTTGCTAGTAGTAGGTCCACTGGCTTTG
>CENY01047624.1_pt1 | contig 22915 bp, 20 predicted proteins | sample 356181 | NCBI WGS metagenome assembly CENY01 (sample SAMEA2619840, study PRJEB7988) | marine metagenome | isolation source: saline water (ENVO:00002010), including
ACAGGTCAAATCAATCATCAGGGTTCCTACGTCGCTGATATACCTGGTATCCATACAATTACCGCGACAGCCGGCGCAGTGAGTGCTCGACACTCTTTCCAAGCGAAATCCCGTGGGGTAGTTCAGGAACTAGAGTTGGTGGGTCAAGGAGCCGAAAACTGGTATCGCACCACTGACCTTTGGGCGTTCGAAGGCCTCGATGGACGAGACTACGTCATCACCGGCTCTAAAGTCTCGGGTGGATACGCCTTCTTTTACGATGTCACGGATCCCACAGCACCGGTAAAATACGATTCCATCCAAGTGGACGCGCGCACAGTAAACGATGTAAAAGCTTCTCCAGACGGCAGATATGCAGTGCTATCTCGTGAGGGAGCCACCAACAGGCGCAACGGCCTGGTAATAGTAGACATGGCCATTCCCAGTGAGCCTAGGGTCGCGACAGTTTACGAGAATGGGATAACCGGCGGCGTGCACAACATGTTCGCAGACGACGATTATCTCTACGCGCTTTCCGACGGCGACAAGTACGTCATTATCGATATGACGGACATCTACAAACCTGAATACGTCTCGGAATACAATCATCCCGATAGTCGAATCCACGACGTGTGGATTGCTAACGGACTAGCTTTCTCCTCCGAATGGGGTACCGGAGTCGTAGTCGTGGACGTAGGAAATGGCCGCTGGGGAGGATCTCCTCAAAATCCAGTATATGTGAGTAGTTACCCCACACCATCGGGGGCGACACACGCCGCATTTCCATACTACTCAGAAGTAACTGGTAAGACGTACCTCTTCCTCGGTGACGAAATCATGAACCGTAGTGGGCTAGCGTGGGCAGGATATCCACGCTCGATGGGTTCATACGCGGAACAATACAACCCAGCCACAGGCGTAGGCGGAATCCCACTCGTCACAAGAGGCTATATCCAAATTATCGACTTTACTGATCCCGAGAACCCTGAAATGGTAGCACGCTATGAGGTGCCAGAATTCGGAACGCACAACATGTGGGTTGAGGACGACGTCCTTTATCAAGCATACTACGAGGGCGGTGTTCGTATGGTCGATGTGAGCGGCGAACTAATGGGGAATTTGTACACCCAAGGTCGTGAGATCTCAGTCTTCAAGTCAGCAACACCGACCGGGTATACACCCAACGCAACCATGGTATGGGGAGTGCAGCCATTCAAGGGTCACGTTTTTTTCGCAGACACGAACTCGGGCTTGTGGTCCGTCAAGATGCTTCCAAAAGCCCGTCCCGTCTCGCAATAGACCTAGGCCACCAAGAAATAGAACTACCCTGCGAGCCACTCTTTCCACTCAGCTTCAGCAGAACCGACCGAGAGTCGGTTTCCAATTCGCACTAGAGGCTGGCGCAAAATCATAGGTTCTTCACAAGAAATTTCGAGCCAGCGGTCGTCGGTATAATAAGCCGTCTGAAGACCCAAAGCGTGAAATCTCTTCGCAGTGCGATCGATCAGACCTTTTTCCCCAAACTTCTGAAAGAAACGGCGGAGTTCTCCCTTGGATGGGCTCCGCTGCTTGAAATCCATGAAATGGACTCGAACGCGGCGTTCTTTGAAAAAGCGCTCCGCTTTTCGAACGTCGGCGTTTTTTTTCACACCAAAGATCTGAACTTCCATAGCGTACATGATAACAACTTGATTGACGGAACCGCTTGCGCTAGCCGTCCACGTCGTGAGGAATTACAACGCATAGGTTTAGCACCACCGCAACTTTTGTGACCCGAATGGCGGATAGCCCTTTAGACACCCGATGATTCATAACCCTCGCTTTTGGCTCTCAGTAGCCGGTTTATGGCTGATCGCCGCTGGCTGTGCACATACGGCCATGCATGTCTGGACCTTCGTACTTGAGAACGGGATTGGAGGACTGCGCGAGTTCGCAGTAAACGCCATGAAGCAGGCTCAATCTCCAGACCCTCTAATGCCGAGCATGTGGCGTCAATTTAGGATGTACAGTGTCTCCTTCGGCCTTCTTCTTTTTCTCGCCGGTTCGATCAACTTGCTTTTTGCCCGGACCGATATCCCGCGGCGCTTTCAGGCAAACGTTGCATTACTAGGAACAGTGTTCTGGACGATCGCTTTCATCCCATACGCGTTTGTTGACCCGGTAATCCAGTCGATTGTCGTGGCATTTATTGCGGTGCCCCTGCATGCGATTGCGTACCTGACTGCCACACTAGCTGAAGAGCACTGAAGCTCGCTGTCCAGCAGCCCAACCCGAACTAGCGGCGACTGGCTCGGAGTTCCGAAAGAAGAGACTGTGCCGCACCACCTAGATTCGTCCTACCCTGCGTGTAATTACGAAGGAGAACCACCCCGATTTTGGCCTCCGGATCGACGGTCATGTAGGCATTGTACCCCGCTACAGAGCCTCCATGGCCAGCGAACCAATTTCCTTCATCGTCGCTAAGGAGTGATAAGCCCAAACCATAGCCCCTTTTTGGATTCTCAGGTGTCTGCATAGCTAACATCTGCTCACGGCTTGATTCCTTAATAATCTTGAGCCCCGGCACTCCAGCTATTGCTCCAAGAAAACGCCCTAGGTCACCTACAGTCGAATACACTCCCCCGTTTGGGACCTTGTACCCTCTCCCAGCGTGCTCCCTCATCGGCGCTTCAGAGCTGATCTGCTCGTCCCTTACGACATAGCCCTGTGCAAGACGCGGCTCTAGCTCAGCACCTTGCACTACAAATGAAGAGCCAGTCATCCCGAGTGGAGTGAAAATTTCATCTTCGACGAGCTCAATAAACGGACGGTCAGCTGCTTTTGAGAGAGCTAGACCAAGTATGCCAAAACCGATGTTAGAGTATTGATAGCGGGCACCTGGGATTGAATCGTATGCGGTCCTCGGAATCGACTCGAGGATCCGGCTCTCCCAGTCGCTAATCGGACCTACCACTGATTCGGACCAGTCCGGCTCACGAATCAGTCCGGCCGTGTGAGAGGCTAGATGGCGGAAGGTGATATCCTCGCTACCAGGCCGGCGGTCTTGAAGGTTGTTGATTTCTGGCAAGTATCGTGAGACCGGGTCGTCCAACCTGATCACGCCGCGATCGACTAGGACCATCATCAGTAACGCCGTTACTGATTTAGATATCGAACCTGTGCGGGAGACAGACGCAGAACCCATTGGCTCTCGCGTATCACGGTTCGCAAGCCCCCACGCATCCGCCCACACCAAGTCTCCGTTGACCATGATACCAGCTGCTATGCCCCCAACCGCATCGTCAGCTACATCTTGAGAGATTGAAAACGAAAACTCCTCGATAGCGTCAGCCCACCGAGCGCGCTGAGCTTCGAGCGGGTGAGCTACAGTTACTAAAAACGCCAAGCATACTATAGTCGAGTATACACGTGCTGTTTTCATAAGACGTTCACACCTTGTCCTCTCCAGGATCGCACTGCTGATAGTACTCGTTCGACGTCAGAATGGTTGTTATACAATCCGAAGGAGAATCTCAGCACCCCGGCTCGAAGCGCAAAGACAACTCCTGCGTCCACGAGATGTCGATGTAGCTCGTTCACCTCAGGATCCTCGGCGGTGTAGTGACGGCCACTGCCCAAGTGACCGGATGAAACGATATGAGCCAAATGAGGTCCTGGGCGACCACCCACCACCGGCATACCCAAATCCATGAGGCCATCAGCCAAGTCTGCAGCCAAACCACGGACATGCGCTTCAATCTTCGACACGCCCACATCCTTGATGAATTGCAGGGCCGCTCGAGTCGCGGCCATACCCAAGTAGTTGTAGTTGCCGAGGTCGAACCTCCGGGCCCCAGGAGCGTAAACCAACGGAGCATCAGAGTACGCCGTTTCATGCGCGTCGAGTGCGATCCCATACCTAGCGACATGGATGGGGACAAGCTGCTCAGCCACCTCCCTTCGAACGTAAAGAAATCCAAACCCATATAGGGACAGCAAGCCTTTTTGTGTAGCCACCGCAAGGGCATCAACCCCCATCGCCCGCACATCTGTCTCAAGAGACCCTATCGACTGAGCTCCATCTGCCAGTGTCCACGCTCCAACATCTTGAGCAGCCCTCACAATCGGTTCCACGTCAGTAATGAAACCTGGAGCAAACGAAATCGTCGGAAACGTTACGATCCGCGTGCGCTCGTCTATAGCAGCGACCATGCGATCGACCGGTATCGACCCGTCGACCGACTCAATTGATCGGACCTCCACCCCATACCGACGGGCTAGATTGAACCATAGATAGATGTTATTGGGGTGCTCCAGATCTGGGCATACGACGACGTTGTCATCGGCACGCCACTCTAAACTGGCAGCAAAGAGATTGAGTCCTTCGGAAACGTTTTTTGTTATCGCCACCTCATCCGCTTCGACCCCAATAATTGATGCGATCAAAGCCCTTGTCTCATCAACCTGTTCGCGGAGAACATCTTTATCACTTGTCCCAGCAATCTGCTGATCGAGGTAAGCGTTGACGACATCACGAACGCTCGAAGGAATTAGTCCCTTGGCGGCGATATTTAGATAAGTCTGTTCCGACGCACCGGGAAAAAAGCTTCGGATCTGGTCGTTCAAATCACATTCCCTCTTTTTGATTCGGAACGGACGACAAGACACGTTCCCACAAGATCACCCATGACGTTAACAGTGGTGTTCCCCATGTCTACCAGACGGTAGATCCCACCAACGATAGCGGCTACTTCGATGGGAAGGTTGAATGCCTGCACGTAGATCAAGGCGATGACGAAACCACCCCCTGGAATACCGCCCGAACCCTCCGAAAGCAGTAACCCAATCAGGACAACGGATACGAGGGCCGCGGGAGTGAAAGACACCCCCGCCACCTGGGCAGTGAATAGCAAAACTGCACCAAGCATGACCGACGTCCCGTCCTTGTTTAGCTGCGCACCGAGCGGAAGCGTGAAGGAGTAGACGGACGACGGCAGCCCCATCCGATCCGCGGTTTCCAGTGATACGCTCAGCGACGCCAGGCTCGAGGTCGTCGCAGCCGTCGTCGCCCAGAGCGGCCCCGTCTCGCGCAAGAATTTCAGTGGCGATCGGGCTCCGCTCAACCGCAGAAGTGCCATGTAGGCCAGAAAGACCACAAGCTGCGCCAAATAAACGCCCACCAAGAAGCGCGCCATCGGACCGAGAAGTGCTGCGCCATAGGTACCAACGGTCACCGCCATAAGCGCTCCGATTCCTACCGGAGCGGTCAACAAGATGACATCTACCAATCTACGAAAGAGCGCGGATACGTCTTGGTATAGTCCGGCTAGACGCATTCGAGAGTCCTCCGCCAGAAGTAGGGTTGCCACGCCGATCAGTACAGCGATCACCACAATCTGAACCACGTTGCCTTCCACGAACGCCTCAAACGCGTTCCGAGGAATCATTCCCAGAAGTACCTCAGCGATGGACGGGACCGTGCCGACGGGTCCATCCACAGAACCTGTAAGCTGCATTCCGATACCAGGTCGGAGCACTGCCATGGCTCCGAGCCCAAGAAGGAGTGCAGCCACGTCGGTCGTGACGTAGTACGTCATCGTCTTGCCAGCGAGTCGACCAAAGGTCTTTACGTCGCTGAGTACGGTCAGGCCTGCGAGCAGATTGAAGAACACCAGCGGCACCGCGGCAAGAACGAGAAGGCGGATAAATAAGTCACCCACAGGCTCCACTATGGCAGCGGCATCTCCAAAGATACCGCCCACCATGGAACCAATCACCATGCCGATGAGGATCTGGCTCCCCAGCCCGATTTTTCGCATGACCCCGAACTTGCACACGTCACCCCAGTCAGCAAGTGTGGGGAGAGAAGTTCATTGTCTCGGGAAAAAGCTCGACTCCTCCTATAGAGGATCACTTCTTATCACTTTCCAGACGTGCAACACGAAGGGATCACATCCGGAGTGCGCCTTTACCTATGTGTCGAATCCATTGATGCACTGTATACTATTTCCCTGAACAGTCCACGCATGAGGACCAATGGAAATGCGCCTCTCATTCCTGCTCGCGCTAGTCGCGATAGTCACCACTTCCTGCTCCAGCGCCGAAGCCGCACCAGATGGTACGATGTCCGAGGCCAGGACACCCGACCCTGATCTTCCGAGCGTTTTGGTGTACAAGTCACCAACGTGCGGGTGCTGTAACGGTTGGGTAGAGCATATGGAACGCGCCGGGTTCGTGGTCGATGCGCGCAACACCACTGATCTAATGAAGATCAAGCGCGATGGCGGAGTCCCGCCACAGATGTCTTCATGCCATACAGCGATCATCGACGGCTACGTTGTAGAAGGTCACGTTCCAGCCGAGCAGGTGAAGCAACTGTTAGCCGAGCGTCCACAAGTCGCGGGGATTGCCGTCCCCGGCATGCCCATCGGATCCCCGGGTATGGAGGGGCCAAACCCTAGACCATATCAGGTGCTTTCATTCACCCATGCAGGTGAAGCAGCCAGCTTCGCAACCGTAGACCCGCGCTAAAGGTATCCGTCTTTTCAACCAAACCAGTCGTCACCATTAGGAACGAACCCTGGCCTTTGCGAGTCGGTAGTATGGTTGAGAGTCGAGTTAAGTGTGTGCATAAACCTTCTCTTAATCGTCTCTTCAATGTGTACCCCCTAAGACCTATAAGACGGCGTTCCCCTTGTCCTATCTAGCCACCCGCCTGATCCCGTTACTAGTTTTCCTGTTACTGCTGCCGCTGTCACTTGAAGCACAGTTTCGGCGAGGCAGACAGGCTGAAGTTGTTCCCCGCTGGGCCCCTATCTCGATCGGGGCCAAAGTCGGTTGGGACTCACAAGCCAACGCAACCACAGTTGGCGGACACGTCCGAATTCCGGTGGTTCGAAACGGAACCATCGAGCTGTACCCTAGCGCTGAAGCAATATTTCTGACTGGGACCAAGGAGTACCAGTACAACCTCGACGCCGCATGGGTACCGGGTGGTGCTGGAGGCGGCGTGTTCGCTGGCGCTGGCGTCGGATGGAGGGATTCTGTAATTGGTATGGATGTTGGCGATCCCCGACAAACGCTCTTCGGCTTCAACGCATTTGGAGGCGGTAAAACAAACCTGGGACCCATGCAGATCGAAGTCGTGCTCCGGTGGACATTCCTCAACGAAACGCAGTACCAACCGAATTCTGCTTCGGTTGGTCTAAACTTCCCACTTTGGCGCGCGACGTCTCAACGCTAGTCACTTAGCATAAACCGTTCCCATCCGCAGGGTGTCATCCTCTCTACCCTGTTCTCCACCAGTCATTGGGATTAACACGCCGCCCAGGTGCAAACCGGTCCGCAAGCCAAAGTGCGAATCGACGAAGACGAGTACCCGCCATCCACCTCCAGACACGCGCCAGCGTTTTTGAAAAATCCAGATTGTATGGGCAGACCCGAACACAGATCGAGCAATCAGAGTTTTGGTTTGACCAGAATTGAAAACAAGGCTCCGCGTCAACCGTCCATTTCTTAACGCCTGTAATGTTTGACCGGTTGTGTACTTCATCGGACGGTGGGCCATCCGGTATAGCGTTAACTGGACAGGCATCGGAGCACCGGCGACAAACGTCACAGAATTCTCTAACACCAAACGAATGCGGCCGATCCGGATCTAAAGGGAGATCGGTAAAGATTTTTCCGATCCTCACCCGGGGTCCGAACTCTTTGGTGATCAGCAGACCGTGGCGTCCATATTCCCCAAGCCCAGCCTTGAGTGCCAAAGGAATCGCTAGCGCGGTATCGTTCATCGTAGCCACCGCTCGGTAGCCCAGATTGCGCACGTACTGGGCTAGACCCAGCAGCACGAGCGTATCGTGAGAATAGCCCACACCTGTAGCCGTTCCACTCAGCGCTGAAGGCACCGTATCGATCAGTTCACGATCCATCTGCTGCGCGATTACGATCACATTCGGCAGATCGGTCGGTAACTCCTGCGGTTTTTCCTTCTCACCCAGACGCGAGTACGCATGTGTGTAGACCCAGCGCTCATCATATTCGGTTATGCCAATCAGGTCCGCCCCAAAAACCCGACCTATGTGCTTAATCTCACGACTCATCTCGCTCGCAGATTCAACCGGTACCCGATCTTCGGGACCCTCTCGGTGAACAGTGAACGGATCAAGAAAACCTTCGCGTCTATTCTCACCCTCTTTTAACTCAGCAAAAATATCAGGCAGGTGCCAGGACGCATTGCGCAGAGCATAGTCTTTTTGTCGGAAGCCCTCCGCTGTTTTCCACTTCTTAAGAGGAGTGCGATACGTCTCGAAGAAGCGGTCTGTGCGGTCCGAGCGAATCTTCGGATCCCAAAACGCCCTTGAGTATATGTCGTCTCTCTGGCTGAAACGCTCGAAGTTCTCAAGAACATGAAAGCCGGCGTCCTCATCGGAGGCGATAGGCTCGCTCATTTACACATTCACCCTTTTTGAAAAGCCCAACATCCTTTCAATCAGTCGTAGCATCGCCCTAAGTGCAAGCCAAACTGAGCTAAGGCTGCGATTCTTGGCTGGCACCTCCGCTACTCGTGACTCCGGAAGACATTCATCATCCTAGCAAGAACGGCACGACGGATTGAAGCCACATTTCCGGTGATTCTAGGTGCACCGCATGGCCCACACCTTCAACCTCTACTAGGCAAGCATGTGGAATAAAGCTTTCCATTTTTCTGGCGATGCTAACGAACTTTATATCTGAGGCACCAACTATCAGAAGCGTCGGGCATTCCACGCATTCTAATCTATCCCATAGAGATGACAGCGTGCCCGTCCCAAGTCCTCGCAGTGCGCAGGCCAATGCTGCCGGCTTGTTTTCCATACGCTGATTACGCACACGATTTCTGACTTCGGGTGGAAGCCCCTTCTGCGAAGCAAATATCGCGAGTTTCTCCCATCTTTTAACGAAGTTCGCAATCCCTTCTCTTTCAATTGAGGTTGCGAGTTGATTGTCCCCTTCTCTGCGCTCTATTCGGTCTTCATTGCTCGACAGACCCGGCGATGCGGACTCCAGCACAAGCTTGCGCACACGGTCGGGGCGTGCCAGCGCAACATGCAGAGCGATCCTCCCACCCATTGAATAACCAATTAGATCATAGTGATCGAGGTTCCTAGTCTTTGCGTCGACAGCTGCTATGGCGTCATCCAGAGTAAAACCTCGACTTGGAGCCTCAGCCCTGGGCCCGTGACCAGGAAGATCTAACGCAATCGGAAGGATACCCTGTTCTCTCATGGCATCGATCACCGGATCACCCCATGAGCGAGATGATCCGGTGAACCCGTGGAGAAGAACAGCTTGAACGGGAGGCCTCAATCCTTTAGATACGCTGACGATCGGCCCGCCAGCGCTGCACAGCCATCTTGATCGACTTCCTGTCGTTTAATTCACCAGCCTGAATCCGTCTCACTAGCCCCTCTAACTCATCGTCAGGAGCGAACCGCAGACCGATCAAGTGACTAGTAGAGATGGAGTCAATCTGGCCGTGCATCTCCGGTGGTAAGCAGCGCGAAAGGCGCATCCGCTCTTCCAAGCGTATCACACGATCCTGAACTCCGAGTGCGAACAATCTGGAGAATAGGGCGGCGAAACTCACCCCGACTCCGAAAGCACCCAGCAGGGCCGCCCCTACGGAAAAGTCGACCACAATTATGTACAGGAAGCAGATAGTCGGGATAAAAATCAGCGGGATCGTCACATAATGAAACATGGGCACAATCTTGGCGTGACTGGCAGCCGACTGAGTTTTGCTCATATGAGTAATTCCAGCAGTGAGAAACAGGCTTGGGAATATAGCTGAGTAGCGAAAAAGGTTGGCAGACCAGCCGACTCGAAGCCCATGCCTTCTCAGAAAAATCTTGATACTCTAGCGAATCAGAAAGCCTCCTCTCAGAGGGTCTTCCGGAGAAATCAAGAATTCATGCCGCCCGGTGACCCACGCCCTACCAGCTACTTCCGGGATGATCGCCGACCTTCCTTCAGTATCGACCTCTTCAAGAATGGTCCCGTCGAAACAAGTGCCAAGGATACTCTCAATCCGAATCTCTTCGCCTACATCAAGTTCCCCGCGCGCCTTATGAATCGCTAGGCGCCCGCTAACTCCTGTTCCTGTAGGACATCGATCAACTTCGCCGTCAGCGAAGACGCAAACGTTCCGGGAATGGTTTTCGGCACTATGGGCATCTCCTACGAAGATGGTACCGTACACGAAGCTCAGATCATCGTCTTCCGTGTGACAAGGCGGGTCCGCTTCCTGCACCGCGTTCTTGATCCGCCGACCAAGCTCAATCAGACGATTCCCTTCCTCGGGTACTAGCGTGAGGTCATATGCGGATGCATCGACATAGGCATAGTACGCTCCACCGAAGGCGAGATCATATTGAACTGTGCCTACTCCTGCGACATCCACCGTCGCATCGAGGCGCTCTGTGTAAGAAGTAACATTTTCGAACCTCACGCGACTAACACGACCCGTGGACTCAACATCCGCTCGCGCACAAACAAATCCTGCGGGCGTATCTATCCCGAGTTCGACCACCGAGCCCAGAATAGGCACTAGACCGCACTCGACCAAGACAGTCGTCACACCGATGATCCCGTGTCCACACATGGTGCTGAATCCCGAATTATGCATGAAGAGAACCGAAAGGTCTGCCAGCGAAGACAGTGGCGGCATCACAATACATCCATACATGTCGGCATGTCCTCTCGGTTCCCACATGAGCGCACGTCTAAGTTCATCTCTATGCTCATAGGCCCACCTCCTCCGCTCTAGAACCGTCCCACCCTCCAGGTCTGAAAACCCTGAAAGAACAACACGGAGGGGCTCTCCCTCGGTATGCGCATCAATCGCACATATACGTGTCCATGACTCTGAGGGAACCCATGATTGAGCCATATCGCACCAGTCTTTCACGTTTATATTCTCCTTGCTGTCCAAAGTCTTCTTAGGAAAATTAGGACTTATCTTCTTCAGAGACTCTCAGGAAGCCTTTCCATCAGATCGGTAGCTAAAACATGCCCAAGAGCACCAAGGACGCCGACACACACTCCAAAGAACGCCGCGTGGACATGGGCGAACGGGGGGACACCCTAGAGCCCACCACACCCGGGGCAATGGAGTACGATTACACCAATTTCTATTTTGGTGCAGGGTCAGACGCCTTTGCCTTACTTGAACCCTTCGACGATTGGTGGCGTGAGGTTAAGCCGGCTGGATACTACCTCTACGAGCTTCCGCTCCATTCTGCACCCGGTACACGCGTGGATGTTGAGGACACCAAGACGGGTGAGATACGTCGAGGCTTGGTCAACTTCGCATCGTACAACTACCTCGGGCTTTCCTATCGAGACGAGGTGAAACAAGCCATCAAAGAAGCTGCGGACCTATATGGGGGGGGCTCTTCTGGCTCTCCAATTCTGTCCGGCACTACAGTCCTGCATCAGCAATTCGCCGAAGAGATCGCCGACTTCAAGGGTACTGAAGCCGCAATGATCTTTCCCACTGGCTATAGCGCCAATGTCGGAACAATCGCCGGATTGATGCGTTCGGGTGACCTGATCGTTGCCGATCAGTTCGCTCATGCCAGTATCGTTGACGGTATGATTCTCTCGAAAGCCAAATCTCGTTTTTTCAGGCACAACCGTGCTGATGACCTAGATCGCAAGCTCACGGGCTTTGACGGGAAAAAGCTCGTGATTGTAGAGGGTGTCTACTCCATGGACGGAGATACACCTCCTCTCGCGGAGTTGGTGGAAGTCTGCCAGAACCATGGCGCCAGATTGATGATCGATGAAGCCCACTCGGCTTTTCTGTTCGGTGAACAAGGGAAAGGTGTAGCCGAAGATCAGGGGTTCGATAAAGAAATCGACATCCACCTCGGGACATTCTCGAAAAGCCTCGGGGGTCAAGGTGGTTACATCGCTGGCTCGACCCAGTTGATCAACTACCTCCGTGGTTTTTCACGATCACGCTTCTTCTCCTGTGCCCTTTCGCCTGTAGTGGTAGCAGGTCTGCGTAAAGCACTCGAACTCGCACGAAATGAGCCCGAACTTCGAAAGCAACTCTTCGACAACGTAGCATACATGCAGAAGCTCCTCGGAGACGCTGAGGTCCCTATGGGAGACTCGACTTCACAGGTGATTCCAATCATGGTTCGCGACGATGCTCGCATCTACCAGATGGGTGAAGAAATCTTCAGGGAAGGCGTCTACATCAACCCGGTTCGATATCCTGCAGTTGGCAAGCACAAGTCTCGCTTCCGCATGTCGATCTCGGCAGCCCACACCAAAGAAGACCTAGAGGAAGGGGCAGACAAGATTGCAAAAGTACTTAGACGCTACGAAATATGTCCGTAGTCAGCAGCTACCGCTTCCACACCGGAGTGAGCGCCTTTTTCGACATGGCAACCTCCGATGCGAGAGCCCTTCTTCCTGAGCACCTTGAGCCCATTGAGGTGACTCACCAACGAAGCGTGCTGTCGGTCACCGCCTTCCTCTTCGACGACTCAGTCGTGGGCCCCTACACAGAGATAATGTTCTCAGTAGTTGTCCCTCCGATGGTAGCTCAGTGGGGCAAGCACGCGAAGGCCGGATTCTATCCGTTCCTCGCAGCTACGTCCTCCTCGGAAGCTCGACGTATCAAGGCTGACCGCTTTCATTTTCCATACCACCAAGAGTCAATTGATGCCCAGTTCATCGAGACCGACGACAAGGTCCGGATACGGATCTTTGGGGCGGGGCAACCAATCCTCGACCTAAGCATCACCCCAGGCGCTTGGGAGACTACAACGCACCTTCTCCAAGGATTCATGATGAACGGAGAAGAACGACTACGCACCACGCTGCAGATCAGTGGTGACTATACAATGCATGAAAACGAAGAGGGACAAATGACATTGTTTCCTCACCCGATAACAGCCGACCTACTGCGCCACGAAGTCTCACCGCACCCGTTCCGTGAGCACTGGTTTAAGAACGGAACTGAGGTCTTTCATATGCTGGAAACAATCTGAAAAGGGTCCAGCGCCCTCAGGATCTGGTGTTTACGCTGTTTGGTGAGTACCTCCTAGGGCGCTCCGACTCGGTGTGGGTAGGCAGCCTGATCGCGCTCCTAGAACCCTTCGGACTCACAGAAGGCGGCGTGCGAACAGCGCTCTCCCGGATGGCAAAAAAAGACTGGCTTTCCTCAGAGCGAAGAGGTAAAAGTTCGTTTTACGCGCTAACGGACCGAGGGCGGGCACTTCTCGAAGAAGGACAGCAGCGCATCTATCACCCGTCGTGGGATCAAGCTTGGAGTGGTGACTGGCTTGTCCTAGCCTACTCCATTCCAGAGAACGCCCGAAGCCTCCGTGATCGACTGCGTGATCGACTGGCGTGGCTCGGATTCGGTTCGATGGGCAATGGCCTATGGATCTCTCCACGAGATGTAGAGCAGGACGTCCGCGCGCTCTCTGAGAGTCTAAACCTCCACGACCATCTCATGTGCTTCAAAGCCAGACCAGCGACCGATCTGAGCGACGACGAACTGGTAAGGCGCTGCTGGGATCTCAAAGCTCTGCATCGCAGCTATACCGACTTCGCCCAACGCTGGAAGAGGGAAAGCTACACAGCAGGGGCTCCCACCCCGGCTGCGAAAGACGAAAGTGATGTCCGCGCCTTCGTACTTCGCTTCGAACTGATACACGAGTTTAGACGCTTTCCCCTAGAAGACCCGTTCCTTCCGCGAGTTCTATTGCCTAAGCCTTGGGGGGGAGACGACGCGACTGATGTCTTCCGAGACCTTCATGATCGGCTCATGGGCCCCGCGGATAAATGGGTAAGCAAAGTTCTAAGAAATACGCCCCCTCACATCGACCACAGCCTCTCTGTGCCGTGACGAATTACCTTCCAGTAACTACCAAAGAGTCGACCGCTCGGGTAGAGTTCTGCCATGAATAAACTGCCGAGGTACTTCCTTATCGGCGTCTTCGTGACCGCGACAAACACATCCTGTGCACCCGGCGATGCCAATCGCTCAACGCGGGTGCACTCAACATTTCTAGACATCGTAGCCATTCAGGATGCGCGGGCCGAAGAGGGTATCATGTTAGACCGGCTGACCGCCTACACACGGTCTGAGAACCGATTCATCCGGGCGATGTCAGTGCGTGCTCTAGGGCGACTAGAAAATCCAACCCTGGCTAGCACGATCGAAGGACTGCTGTCCGATCCGGCACCTGAGGTCCGGATTGAAGCCGCGAACGCTCTGGCACAGGCCCATTTTAGGGCGAACGGTAGCAAAGCTCTGCACCCTCTAATAAATCGTGCTGACGTCGAAGGTGAAGTCGCAACAAAAGCGGCAATAGCTAAATCAATAGGGAGACTACAGCTCGATAACGGACTCCAAACACTGGCAGTAGAAAGACTGCTTCAGATGAGCTATACGGATGGTGGTGACGCCCCTGGCGAAGTCATGGAAGGTGTAGCCCTAGGGATAGATGCACTAGCACGGTCAACCCGCGGTGCCATAGTTCAAGGTCGCTTAATGCGTCGGCTCGACGAACTCCGCATGTACCTGGATGGCACGGCCACGAGGACACATCAGGCGAGAGTGAGAGCTCTTGCGGTAAACGTGCTCGGTAGCGCCGGTCAACTCAATCTAGAGAAGATACGAATTGCGCTGCGGGATGAGAGTAACGCAGTCAAAGCAGCGGGAGCGCGCTGGATCAGCACGCTCCCGCGAGGTGCGATACAAGGTGAAGGGCTGCGGCAAGTGATGTTCAGTCGGTCGGTTCCTGCTCAGGTAGAAGGGCTTCAGTTCATACTAAATCAACCTCGCACGGCCCAGACGTGCTCGTATCTGGAACAAGGTGCCCGTGTGCCCACCAGCGGGGCTACTATACCACTGAGCCTTCGAGTTCTTTCGATCGATGGACTAGCAGAACCTTGCCCCGACTCTATCGCTCAACGTACTCTATTAGTGGCCGCATCTTCGCGAAGTCAGCTTGACTCGATCGACTGGCAGCCGGCATCTCACGCACTGGTCGCCTTAGCACACATATCCCCTGACGACGCCGCCAACGTGCTCGATGTTCATGCAATGAGTCCGGAACCTTTCGTCAGAGCCTATGCAGCACGTGCGGCCGGTATCATTGGGGAGCGAACTGTTCTTAGTTCGCTCCTTCAGGATCCGATGCCCAATGTACGAACTGAATCATTACGTGGCCTCTCGAGGCTGGATGACCAAGCGGCAGATGCAGAAGCAATTAACCAACTAGTAGTCGAAGACCCACAATTGATTATGGCGGCTACTGCAGTGCTCGAAGGCTCGACCGATCCGGATGCAGCCCCCGCTCTAGCTGACGCCTTAGACCGGATGTCCGAAGAAGGTCGCGAAACATTTCGAGATGCTAGGAGCGCGCTGCTTGAGCGACTAGAAGAATTAGGTGACTCCGGATTGTCCGAACGACTAATGCCATACCTTTCGGACTATGACCACATCGTGGCCAAAGATGCAGCTAGAGTCCTCGAGTCATGGAATGGTAGAGCCTACCTCACTGATCCGATCCCTAGACAAGCACTCGCATTACCGACCATCGAGCAGCTCAGAGAGATGACAGCGAGTATCGTGGTGCTGCACATGCGACGAGGTGGCGAAATCTATATTGAGCTGCACCCCTACGTGTCGACTGCGAATACATGGCGATTCTTTACACAAGTCCGTAAAGGATACTTCGACGGTCTTACCTTTCACCGTTGGTCTCCCAATTTCGTCATTCAGGGTGGGAGTCCCAATGCGAATGAGTACTATGGGAGTGGCCCTTTCAGCCGGGATGAGGTCGGTATGCACCATTGGCAGGGCACGGTAGGGATCTCGACGAGGGGCCATGATACGGGTGACGGACAAATCTTCGTTAACCTGCTGGACAACCCACGACTGGATCACCAATACACGATCATAGGAACAGTCACCGAGGGACTGGAAGTCGTCGACCTAGTCAACGAAGGCGACATAATCGAGCGGGCCGAGGTGCGCCTGATCCACTGACCTCCTAGAATCTGAAACGTTTCTAAGGATACACTAAGGAAGAGATACGCATGCAGCTGTACACGAAAATCCTGATCGGGCTAATTGCGGGCGCCGTCGTCGGCGCGGTCGCGAATCTCGGAGAGATCACAATTCTCCAATCGATCTTCAGTGAGATTGAAATTCTGGGGACCGCCTTTATCAATCTGATCACGATGATCGTGATCCCACTGGTAGTAGCGAGTCTCTTGGTCGGTACCGCATCTCTGGGCGACCTAACTAAGCTCGGTCGTATAGGTGGAAAAACGCTCGCCTACTACATGCTGACCACAGCCGTGGCCGTCACTATTGGTCTAGCGCTCGCTAACGTGCTAAAGCCTGGTGCTGGAGTCACTGAGGAAACTCGGGTCGAACTGACAGAACGTTACGGGGGTGACGCGGCGTCCCGCATGGACATAGCAGAAAACGCTCCTAGCTGGAAAGAGACGCTTTTGCGAGTAATCCCCCGCAATCCAGTTCAAGCAGCAGCCAACATGGACCTCCTGCCTCTGATCTTCTTCGTCATCTGCTTCGGAGCGGCGCTAACAGTTGTCTCACCCGAACGAAGAGACAGCGTGTTAACCTTTTTTCACGGTATCAATGATGCATCCATGGTCCTCATCAACTGGATCATGGAACTCGCTCCTTACGCGGTCTTTGTTCTAATAGGCTCAGTCGTGGCGAATTTTGGCTTCGACCTTCTCCAAAGCCTTCTGACATACACACTAGTCGTGTTTGGGGGCCTAATGCTTCACGCGTTCGGCACATATGGCCTTATCCTTCGGTCTATGGCCGGATTGAACCCGTTAAAGTTCTATCCTCGTATTGCGGCTGCGCCATTGCTAGCGTTCTCTACGTCCTCATCAAACGCAACACTCCCGCTCACGATTGAGACGGCCGAGGACAAGGTCGGAGTATCGAACGAAGTTGCATCCTTCGTGCTACCCCTCGGCGCCACCATCAACATGGACGGAACAGCCCTCTACCAAGCCGTTGCCGTCCTGTTCATTGCCCAAATCTATGGTGTCGATTTGGTACTCGCAGATCAGTTAATCATTGTGCTTACCGCAACGCTCGCATCCGTAGGAGCAGCGGGTGTTCCCTCAGCGGGTATCATTACCCTGATCATCGTCCTGAACTCAGTAGGCATGGGTGAGCATGTACAAGCCGGCATCGCGCTTATCCTTGGTGTCGATCGAATTCTGGACATGATCCGGACTTCCGTAAATGTCACGGGGGACATCACCTGTTCGGCGGTCATCGCCCGCAGTGAAGGCGAGACACTGACTTTAGTGAATGGAGTCACGGCAGAATCCACTTAACATCAATACTGATCGGGGCCCGGCCAGAAGGTTCGTGCTTTGGCCCTTTCGTGTCTGACACCCCCACTACAGTTTCAAGTTTATCGTATCCCAAGAAGGAGGATGTATGGATCGTCGAGGCTTCGTCACTTCTGGAATGGCAGCAGGACTAGCCGGAATCACCGCTTCCGGGGGAACGCTAGGAGCGTTTCTTAATCATGCGCCCGGTTTTTCGCCTGGTAAGAGACTCGCTAACGGTGATATCCGCCTGAGCTCCAACGAAAACCCACTTGGAGTATCTCCAGCCGCACGCGACGCAATTATCGAAGCAATCGTCGAGTCAAACCGTTATGGCGGCAGACGCAGGGAAGTCATCGCCGCGCTTTCTAGTTACGTGGGTGTGAAGCCTGAACAGATCACGCTGGGCTTCGGGTCAACGGAAATCCTCCAAATCTGCACTCAGGCCTTCCAAGGTCCGAATACACCGCTCATCGCTGCGGCACCGACGTTTGAAGACGTCATGGATTATCAGGATACCATGCCTTTTGAAGTGCACACAGTCCCTCTCACTGCGGACCTCCAGCACGACGTTCAGCAGATGCGGGATCTGTCGATGAAACGTCCGTCCGTCGTCTACTTCTGCAACCCAAACAACCCCACTGGGACGATTACTGCTTCGGCAGACATCGATGCTTGGATAGCGGAAGCGCCAGAAACGACGGTCTTCCTGATGGACGAGGCGTACTTGGAATACGTAACAGATGATCGGTACTGGGACAGCCTCAAGTGGATTGAGCAGAAGCCCAACGTGGTCGTAATCCGCACCTTCTCAAAGATCTTCGGTATGGCCGGCCTGCGCCTCGGATACGCAGTAACGCACGAGACGACTGCGGCTCGTCTCCAAGAGCATTCGATTCAGAACAGTCCGAACGTACTAGCGGGCGCAGCTGCAATCGCGTCGCTTCAGGACGATGGAATTGTAGAACGCGCGATCACTGTCAACGAAGAAGCAAAGTCCATCGTGCACACTACGCTGAACGAACTTGACCTCGAATATCTTCCGACCAACACGAACTTCATAATGCACAAGATAAACGGGGACCTGCCGACATACCGTAACCGCATGGCAGATGCAGGCCTGCTAGTCGGCCGAAACTTCCCGCCTATGCTCGACCATAATCGTCTATCGTTCGGGCTACCCGAGGAGATGGACCAGTGGGCATCGGCGATTAAGGATTTCCGCCGGAAAGGCTGGATCTAGCTGACAGTATTCGTAAAGGGACACCCCGCCTTCGGAGTACCGGAGGCGGGGTGTCCCTTTTTTTGAAAATATGTGCGACCCAACATAGTACCCCATGACTGAATCGCTCGACTGGAGACGGGTTACCCACCTCGTCCTCATAAATCTCTTCGTCGGCGGGATGGTAGGGATCGAACGGACTGTCCTTCCCCTCCTTGCCGAGGTTGAGTTCGGGATCGCCTCAAAGACTGCAGTTCTTGCATTCATTGCGACGTTCGGTATCACGAAAGCGGCAGTGAACTTCTTCGCTGGTACACTTTCGGAACGGGTAGGACGCAAACGTCTTCTAGTAGCTGGATGGCTAACTGGAATCCCGGTCCCCCTCATTTTGATTTGGGCGCCAAGCTGGTCTTGGGTCCTGTTTGCCAACATTCTGCTCGGTGTCAATCAGGCACTGACATGGTCCATGACAGTGGTTATGAAGGTCGACCTGGCGACTCCCAGGACGTTCGGCCTCGTAATCGGATGGAATGAGTTCGCGGGATATACGGGCATGGCCGCAACAGCAGCTTTGACAGGGGCCTTGGCTTCATCGTTCGGCCTGAGGCCAGCTCCCTTCGCTCTCGGCATCGCCATGGCTTTGATAGGACTTTCACTGGCTCTCGCAGCTAAGGATACGAAGCCTTCCGCAAATCAGGCAGCAGGAGCACGGCCTATCTCGATGGGTGAAGCACTCGCTCGAGGGACTTGGAAAGACCGTCGCCTGGCCTCGGCAAGCCTCGCCGGGCTTGTGACAAATCTCAAGGATGGCGTCCTTTGGGGACTTCTTCCGCTGCTACTAGCCGCACGGGGTCTAAGCATTGCAGAAGTCGGTCTGATCGTCGGGACATACCCACTGGTATGGGCCGGAAGCCAACTCGTGTTTGGCCCGCTTTCGGACCGGGTCGGCCGCCGTATCCTGATCTGGTCCGGACTCGTAACTCAAGGACTCGGCGTGAGCCTCTTCACTGTTAGCGACTCTCTACCTGCCTACATGATAGCAGCGCTCATAGTGGGCACCGGAACCGGTATGGTATACCCTGTCCTGCTAGCTTTTGTCTCGGACAACTCAGCCATCCATTGGCGAGCCTCAGCCCTAGGTGTCTATCGGCTCTGGCGAGACTCCGGATACGCGGTCGGCGCACTCGGAGCCGGCTTCATCGCGGACCAAATCGGCGTGGACGGAGCACTCTCTGTTACTGCCTTAGTGTTAGTCGCGGCTTGCGCTCTATTCAGCTTAGGTGCGAAAAACAAGCACTCTTGAAACGCGTCTCAGGAATGTCGGGATCCGCTAAAGTAGCACCCGCTATTGTACCTGCCGCGCTTAACAACAAATCGGCCTCTACGTCGACTATACTCGGTAGGCCGTGCCTATAGCGACACAGGTCAATTCCCCGAGGGGAGCCCGGGAATACTGACACGACTAAGGCGTAGGCTATTCGCAACAACGCTGATCGAGGAGAATGCCATGGCTAGTGCTGCTAAAATCGGGTGTAGAGAGCGAAGCATGATGGGCAAGAAGGCAAACGAGTACAACGCACCAGCCGCTACCGGGATTAGGGAGGCGTTATAGAAGAATGCCCAGAACAGATTCTGTTCAATCGTCCGTAGCGTGCGTTCGCTCAAGGCCAGTGCCTCTGATACGGTCCTCAAATCCCCTCGCATCAGCACCACGTCCGCCGTTTCCATCGCCACGTCCGTTCCAGTCCCTAAGGCCATCCCAACATCCGCGACAGCCAATGCCGGAGCATCATTGATTCCATCGCCTACCATTGCCACCGCACCGAGCGAGCGCGCCTTAAGCTCGCTGATCATCTGTGCTTTTTCACTTGGGAGCACTTCGGCATACACCTCATTAATACCGACTTTCTCAGCGATAACATTCGCTACCGCCTCACGATCACCCGTCAGCATGATGACCCGAAGCCCTCGTGATCGAAGTGCAGCGACGGCAGCGGCAGAGGTCTCCTTTACTGCGTCAGCGACACCAATGAGGCCCTCGATCCGGCCGTCTACTGCCACCCATAGCGGGGTCTGCGCCACGGCCTCAACTTCTTCAGCTCGGCTCGTCCACTCCATCACTCCCTCGACACCAAGATTGGTCATTAGAGCCGAGGTCCCCACGGCGACACTCCGGTGCTCTACCCTCCCCGAGACCCCCTGGCCCGGGATCGCTTTGAAATCCTCCACGGCACTAATGTCGAGCGACCGCGACTCAGCCTCCTCGACCACCGCTCGGGCAATTGGATGCTCACTGAGCGCCTCGACAGATGCGGCGAGCCGGACGTAGTCATACGCCCCACCTAAAACTGAAGCCCTTTCATCAGAAATCACGCTCTGAACGGTCGGCCGTCCTCGGGTGACCGTTCCTGTCTTATCCAGCAACACGACGGAAACGTCCCGTGCCCGCTCTAGGGCCTCCGAATTTCGGAAAAGGATGCCTCGGCCGGCAGCTCTTCCTGTTCCCGCCATAACAGCGGTCGGTGTCGCTAGACCGAGCGCGCACGGACACGCAATCACTAACACCGCTACGAAACGCATCAACGACTCAGTAAAATCTACCTCAGTTCCGAACCACCAAACCGCCCATGTAACTATGGCGATCACTATAACAGCCGGAACAAAAACAGAAGCCACTCGGTCCGCCATTCGTTGGATGGGCGCTCGTGAGCCTTGGGCATCGCCTACCATCCTGACGATCTGAGCGAGTGCACTGTCCGAGCCCACGCGTTCAACACGCATCTTAAAAGCGCCGGTCAGGTTTACAGTTCCTCCGGTCACCTTGGCACCGTCAAGCTTCTCAACGGGAAGGCTTTCTCCGGTCAGCATACTCTCGTCGACCGACGTCGCGCCTTCGATCACACCGCCGTCTGCAGCTACCCGCTCTCCAGGACGAACCAGCAGGATATCTCCGACACAAACCTCATCCACGGGCACTGACTCTTCACCGCTCTCCGTTATCCGATTGGCACAGTCAGGGCGAAGTTCGAGGAGCTCTCGTATCGCCGCTCCGGTCTCCCCTTTGGCTCTGACCTCGAGAAGCTTGCCTAGCTTGATCAACGTGATGATTAGAGCAGCGGTCTCGAAGTAAACATGCGTGCCGAACACTTCTGTGTCGTTGGTCAACGCAACGGTGACTATTGCGGACCAACCGAAGGCCGCACTTGACCCAAGTGCTACCAAGACGTCCATATTTGCGCCGCGGTTTCCCAATGATTTCCACGCACCCACGTAGTAGTCCCAACCGACCCAAAACTGAACTGGTGTTGCTAGGGCGAACATGAGCCAATTCACCCAGAAATCATTCGCCCAAGAGCCAAGAAGACCGAAATCCCGGAACATGCTTAGAACAAATAGAGGCCCTGCAAAGGCAACGCCCGTCCAGAATTTGCGGGATTGAAACGCAATCTCCTCTTCGCGCGTAATCGCCTCCGCCTCAGTCAGTTCAACTCCCTCTTGTCCTCGCACAACTCCGTAACCCGCTCGCTCAATCCGCTCTATCATCTGGTCGAGCGAAACCTCTGCTGGATCGAAACGCACGGTAGCGCGCTCAGACGCGTAGTTGACCGTCGCCTCCTCCACGCCCGGTAGCTTCAGCAACGTCCGCTCTACCGTCGCTACGCAGTTCGCACATGTCATCCCTGTTACAGAGATCACCCGTTCCCGAAAGGAGGTCTTCATGATATCACAGCCCGAGAGTGTGTCAGTCGGCAGTTCGTGCTCAGACGGCCGGAGGAAAGTTGATCTCCTTCATAGTGTCCTCAATGACTGTCCAATCAGTAACCTCAGGATCCCAGGACACTGTAACCCGCTTGCTGGCATGCTCTGTCTTTACGTCTTCGACGCCATCAAGGTCGCCTAGTTCCTTTTCAATTGTCATAACACAATGCCCACAGCTAATTCCCGGCACATGCACCGTCTTGGTCATCACAGATCTCTTCTCCTTGTTGAATGTTTCCCGCAATAAACCCAAACCCCTTTAGACCTGGGTCGAGGACTCAAACACCTGCATTAGCTCCCCGAGAACCTCCTCCCGTGTTCCCGCATCAGCGCTTCGGACCGCGTCCGTAACACACGAGCGCAGATGTCCTTCTAGCATAATTGCGCTGACCTTCTTCAGCGCACTCTGGATCGCAGAGATTTGGTTAACTACGTGTATACAGTACTCACCCTCATCGACCATGCGTTGCACACCGCGCACATGCCCCTCAATGCTCTTGAGGCGCCGGACAAGGTCGTCATTAGGTTTGCGGGACACTGAGACTCCGGGAACGAGTATCCCCCCCCCTATGGGGGGGG
>CENY01171715.1_pt1 | contig 22874 bp, 19 predicted proteins | sample 356181 | NCBI WGS metagenome assembly CENY01 (sample SAMEA2619840, study PRJEB7988) | marine metagenome | isolation source: saline water (ENVO:00002010), including
AGACGGGAATATAAATGCTGCAGTAATTCAAGCAGAAGACGAACTGTCATCTGTTGGAATGGCCATTGGTGCAAATTGGAATGGATCTAGAGCTTTCACATCCACATCGGGACCTGGTGTTTCACTGATGGGTGAATTTTTAGGGCTAGCCTATTTTGCCGAAATACCTCTTGTATTATTTAATATTCAAAGAGGTGGTCCATCAACAGGAATGCCAACAAGAACACAGCAATCAGATATCTTGACATGCGCTTATGCATCACATGGTGATACAAAACATATACTATTATTACCGTCCGACCCGAATGAATGTTTTGAGTTTGGATACAAGGCATTTGATTACGCTGAAAAATTTCAAACACCGATTATGGTATTAAGTGACCTTGATATTGGAATGAACGACTGGGTTGTTGATCAGTTTAAATGGGATGATAATTATTCACACGATCGTGGTAAACTTGTGACCTCAGAGGATATTGAAAAGCTAAAATCATTTGCGCGTTATAGAGATGTCGACGGTGATGGAATACCCTACAGGACCATACCTGCTACACATCCAGACTATGGCTCGTACTTCACTAGAGGGACATCACATACAGATACAGGTGGATACACCGAGAATGGAATGATACACGCTGAAATGCTTGACAGGATTACAAAAAAATTCGATACAGCTAAAGAGTATTTGCCGCACCCAATAATAAATTTAAATAGCCCAAAATCAAAAATTGGAATAATTAACTTCGGTAGTACGAATGTTGCACTAAATGATGCTATGCAAGATTTAACAAGAAATGGCATTGGTATAAATCATCTGAGAATTAGAGCATTTCCCTTCTCAAAATCAGTTGTTGATTTTATAAACGACCATGAATTTGTATTCGTGCTTGAGCAAAATCGTGATGCACAGATGAAAAAACTCCTAATTTCTGAAGAAGATTTAGATACAAATAAATTAATCTCGATACTAAACTATGATGGCATGCCTCTAACTGCTAATTTTATTGTAAACAATATTACTGAGATTATAAATAATAATAAGAATATAAAAGCGGCAAATTCACCACCAATAAAGATAGTATAGCAAATGACATATATAAAAAAACCAATATTTAGGCATCCATCGCTACCGACAAACGAAATAGGTTTGACGTATCGTGATTATGAAGGTGTTGTTTCTACTTTATGCGCTGGATGTGGTCATGACTCAATTACAGCTTCAATAATTGATGCATGTTATGAATTATCATTACCAGCACATAAAATTGCGAAGCTATCAGGTATCGGTTGCTCATCAAAAACGCCAAACTATTTTTTAAATAACGCACATGGTTTCAACTCCGTGCATGGTAGAATGCCATCCGTAGCAACCGGCGCAAACTTAGCTAACAGAGACTTGGTATATATAGGTGTTTCTGGTGACGGTGACACTGCATCTATTGGTCTTGGTCAGTATTGTCACGCAATAAGAAGACAGCTAAACTTAACATACATATGTGAGAACAATGGGACCTATGGTCTTACAAAAGGTCAGTTCTCAGCAACAAATGATAAAGAATCAAAGAATAAGAAAGGTCTAGACAACCCATTTGGTGCCATAGACTTGGCCATAATGGCAATTGAACTTGGTGCTGGTTTTGTAGCACGGAGCTTTTCAGGAGATAAAGAACAACTTGTCCCTTTATTGAAATCCGCCCTTCAATATAACGGTTTTTCATTCATTGACGTTATATCGCCGTGTGTAACTTTCAATAATCATGGATATTCAACAAAGAGTTATGATTATATACGCGAGCACAGATCGCTTTTTGGTGAGCTCGACTTTATACCAGAAGAAGAGACAATTAATACCTCATATGCAGAGGGTGAGACAGTTACTATAAAACTTCACAACGGTAATGATATTAGTTTTAAAAAACTCGGGGCAGATCACGATCCTACCGATCCTCATAAAGTATTAAATACACTTAGGAATAATAGGAGTGACGGTAAAGTCACGACAGGACTATTATATGTCGATCCCGATAAGTCTGATCTACATGATACACTCAACACGTCCTCAAAACCATTGAACTCACTTTCAATGAATGATCTATGTCCGGGGGGCGAAGAATTAGAAGAAATTAATAATCAATTTCGTTAATCTAATCCCAAATCTCAACAAAATTGTTGCTATCTGGTGTCTCAATTTTTTTTTCTGGACCAACATTAGTACCGACATACAAGTAGCCAATAACTGACTCATTATCAGCAAGCCCCAATAGATTTGATATTGACCGATTAAACGACAGTTTACCCGTCCGCCACATGCCAGAGTAATTTAGAGCATTTAGCGCTAGTAGCATTGATTGTGCCGAGCAAGCAGTTGACATCATTTGCTCTATTTCAGGCACACCCTTTTCTTGCTTAAATGCAGACACAAGAATTATAATTAAAGGTGAACGATAAGGCATTCGCTGATACTTCTCTATTTGCTCTTCACCCTTTTCTGATAAATTTTGTTTGGCAAATTCAACAAAAATATTTGATAGCTTTGTCAGTCCGTCACCACTCACCTCTATAAAACGGGAAGGCTTCAAATTTTTATGATCCGGTGCCCTTAGTGCCGCCCTATATACTAATTCTAGCTCTTCTCGTGATGGAATAGGAGGGGCAAGGCGACCAGACGATGACCTCTCTGTTAGATTTTTTATTGCATCCATTATTATCTCCTTTGCTAAATGATATCAAACATCTATTTTTAATGCTGTCAAGTGAGCTATGCCAAAAAAAGCAAAAAGTGATATTGGGTATCATTTGGTAACTTAATAAGATATAATTACACTATGTATTTTTTAACACACATTGAATCAATATAGTGGGCACATTATGGAACAATCAACAACACTAGAGCTCAGAAATATACATAAATCATATGGTGAACTCAAAGTCCTAAAAGGAGTAGATTTATCTGCAAAAACTGGGCAAATTATTACAATTATTGGCTCATCTGGTTCAGGAAAGTCTACACTCTTGCGATGCATCAACCAGCTTGAAAAGATTGACTCTGGTGAAATATATTTCAATGGAAATGTAATTGTAAATGATGAAATTAGTAACAAATCAAAAATAATAAAAGAAAATATTAATGATTTAAGAAAAAGAGTATCTATGGTCTTTCAACAATTTAATCTTTGGTCCCACATGACTGTCATACAAAATGTTACAGAAGCACCAACTTCAGTCTTGAAAATGAGGCGATCAGAGGCGCTTGAACGCGCAAGAGATGTCCTTACTAGAGTTGGTTTGGAAGACAAACTAAATGAGTACCCTGCAAATTTATCTGGTGGACAACAACAAAGAGCCGCCATTGCAAGAGCGCTGGCCATGAGTCCAGAAATCATTCTCTTTGATGAGCCCACATCAGCTCTTGATCCAGAACTTGAACATGAAGTTGTAAGGGTTATTAAGAGGCTTGCGAACGAGAATAGAACAATGATTTTAGTCACACATGATATGAAACTTGCAAAAGATATATCTAACTATATACTGTTTATGGACGAAGGGAAAATCGTTGAAAAAGGTAGCCCTGACGTTATTTTTAATAATACTAAAACAGACAGGCTAAAAAAATTTTTGGAGACTGTCAGTTTCAGTAACACATGAGAGGTATGTTATGAAAAAATTACTATTTAGCGCAATCCTTCTTGCCTTTATTTATGTGCCAGCTAATGCTGATACTGTGAGAATGGGGACAGAAGGTGCATACCCACCATACAACTTCATTAATGATAATGGAGAAATTGATGGCTTTGAAAGAGATCTTGGAGATGAACTTTGTGATAGAGCTGGATTAGACTGTGAGTGGGTACAAAACGATTGGGACTCAATTATTCCAAATCTGGTATCTGGTAACTACGATACAATCATAGCTGGTATGTCTATTACAGCTGAGAGAGATGAAGTTATTGATTTTACGCAAAATTATCTTCAACCAGATCCATCGGCATATATAACGACAGGTGATGGTAACAAAGCCGCGTATATTGGTGTGGTTGCTGCACAAACTGCAACAATCCAAGCAAGTCACGTTGCTGAATCAGGCGCAATTCTTGCCGAATTTGCAACTCCCGATGAGACTATTTCAGCTTTGAGAAATGGTGAAGTTGAAGCAGTAATGGCTGATAAATCATTCTTGGCCCCAATTGTAGCTGAGTCAAATGGTGGTCTTAAGTTCATTGGACAGGACGTCTACATTGGCGGCGGCGTTGGGATGGGTATCAGAGAGTCAGATAGTGATCTTAAAGATACATTTGATGCTGCAATTGACTCAATGAAAGCGGATGGAAGCCTAAATACCCTAATCGAGAAATGGTTTGGGGATGAGGCATCTCTATTCTAATTAGTTCGGGAGGCTCTAAAGCCTCCCAAACAAATAATAATGATTTTTTATGTTTGAGTATTGCACTGATCCAGACGTTTTATCAACTTTTGAGTGGTTCAGTTGCTATCTCACTAATGGTAAACATCTATTATTCTACAAATCATTTGGCTTAATTATTCTGTTGTTATTTATAACGGCCCCCCTCGCGGCACTACTTGGTCTTTTAGCAGCTGTAGCAATTAAGTCAAAATTCTTACTACTTAGATTATTTAGTAAAGCCTATGCAAATATTGTTAGAGGTATACCTGATATAATATTCTTTTTATTTATTCCTATCACTATTGATCAATTAATTGAATTCACGAGACATAAGATTAAATGCCCTGAAATTGTGGATAGCGTATGGCAAGGAAGCGACTTTGTTGTCTGCGGTGCTGCAAAACTTCCACTAAATTCAGACCCACAATGGATTCATGATATTTACGGTTTTTTGCTTGCCGTATTCTCATTTACGATTGTTTATGGCGCATTTGCTGCAAATACTTTTTACGGAGCAATGAATTCTGTTCCCCAATCACAAATTGAAACAGGTAAATCTTTCGGAATGTCTCGGAAACAGATATACACCAGTATCATCTTTCCACAGATGTGGAGGTATGCACTTCCTGGCCTATCAAACCTTTGGATGTTATTAATAAAATCAACACCCCTACTTTTTCTATTAGGAATTCAAGATGTCGTTTATTGGGCAAGAGAGTTAGGGGGATCCAAGACCTCAATATTTCAATACCCACATCCGGATTGGAGGGTCTGGTATTTTCTTTCGCTGTTAGTTTTCTATCTTCTACTTACAAAAATAAGTGAATTAATTTTGAATAGAATATCTAAAAAAATATATGTACCAATTTAGAGGCTGATAATGGTTTGTAATGCAACAATAGAAGATTATGCCCTAAGATCAATTGGGATAGGAGAAAAGCTTCTACCCAAAAGTGACATAACTCTATGTGACCAATTTGTTTTAATTGGAAGTGGTGTGATTTGGAACTTATATTTTTGTATTATAGCGCTTGCATTTGGTTTCATATTTGCGATTCTTACTGCTATTATAAGATTCAACAAATACAGATTCCTATCAAAGGCAATTGATATATATGTATTTATTTTTAGAGGGTCTCCTTTATTTATCCAGTTTTTTTGTGCCTATGAGATCTTTGTCTTGCTCCCGAAAATTGGTTTTGATATTAATCTCTTATTCACAACCATTACCGTCGAAACCTCATGGCTAACAAAAGCCTGGCTTGGTGCTGTACTTGTTTTATTCCTAAATACAACCGCATACAGCTCTGAAATCTTTTACGGCGCTTTAAAGTCTATCCCAAAACATGATATTGAAGCCGCTGAGGCTTTTGGTCTATCAACGAGACGAAAATATAGAAAAATTATCATTCCAACAATGCTCAGAAACTCATGGTCCTCTTATACTAACGAAGCTATATTTCTCTTTCACGCGACGACACTTGTATTTTTCAGCAGTTTCCCTGCATGGAGGCAATCTGGAGATGCATTATATTATGCGAGCTATTTTGCAGATAAGACATTTAACCCCTTTGTCCCCTACCCAATTATTGCTGTTTACTTCATATCAATCACTTTGCTTATCATATTGATATTTAAAATTATAAATGTATACTTCACTAAACATCTACCAAAGGAGAGAAAAATGCCAATAAAGTTCTTCACAAATATGGTTAGATAAAATTATTAGTTAACCTAAAATTGAACCGAAAACGTATATTATTCAGTTGAATTCGTAAAAATCGATAAATAATGAAAAAAAAATCAATATTTTCGGCAATCTTAATCCTTACCCTGATAGGACTTTGGGTTGGCTCTGGTTATTTTGGTGATGACTCGGAGAATATAGATGTTACCGAAAACGATACAAAAGTGAATGATTTTATAGTGAAGTACATTGAAAGTAATGCCTCTGATTTCACTGATATATTCAAAATAATTGGTAAAACTGAGGCTGACTCTATTGTCGAACTTAGTATGCAAACAAATGGAAAAGTTGAAAATATCTACTTTAAAAAAGGGCAAAATGTAAAGAAGGGGCAGACTATCTGCGCTCTTGAGACACAGAATAAATACGAATTACTTGAAGCTGCAAGGGCTAATTTAAATGACACTAAATCAAAATATGAAAGTCAGCTAAAGTTGGCCCAAAAAAGTTTTGTATCCGAAAATAGTTTAAACTCTCTTGAGGCAAGCTATGAAAAAGCGAAGGCAGATTATCGAAACGCGGAACTAAATAAAGAATATTTAAATGTCAAAGCGCCGATAGACGGAATAATAAACGACATAAATATTGAAGTAGGTGAATTAGCTACAAATGGTGAAATTTGTGCTGTACTGATGGATAGTGATCCAATAATCGTAAAAGGTAACGTCTCGGAAAAGAATATATCAAAGCTGAACACAGACGCGCCTGCAAAAGTCCAGCTGATTGGGGGAACTGTTTTAGAAGGTAAAATAAATTATATATCAAGCATTGCAGATCCAGATACAAGAACATTCACAGTTGAAGTAGCCATAGATAATCCTAATAACCAAATCAAAGTTGGAACAACAGCAGAGATATTCGTCAGTAATCAAATTAAAAATTCACATCTCATACCATCTTCTATTTTGAGCCTTAGTGACGATGGAAACATTGGCATTAAAATTATATCAAAAGAGAATGTTGTTGAATTTATTGAGGTGAAAGTATCTAATCTAAATAATGAAGGTGCTTATGTAACTGACTTACCGCCGACAATAAGAGTTATCACGGTTGGTCAAGATTTTGTTACGTCTGGTGATATTGTGAATGCAGTGCAAGACGTGACCGGCTAAATATGAACAAGTTCATTGACATATTACACTCACAGCCAAGAACGATCATCACACTTTTGCTGGCTTTAATCATCGGTGGTATTTACTCCTACATAACAATACCAAAGGAGTCAAACCCTGACATAGATATACCTGTATTTTATGTATCCGTCCCTCAGCCGGGAATAAGTTCCCAAGACTCAGAGAGGCTTATACTTCGACCACTAGAAAATAAACTAAAGGGAATGGATGGGCTAAAGCAGATACAATCAATTGGGGCCGAAGATTATGGAGCTGTAATCTTGGAGTTTGATATCAAAATTGATAATGAAAAAACATTGGCTGATATTCGTTCAAAAATATCTGAAGTTGAGTCTGAACTACCCGATGAGGCAAAAGAGCCAAAAGTTGTGGAAATTAATTTTGCCCTCATACCATCGATAATCGTTACAGTATCTGGTAATGTGCCGGAACGCACACTTAATAAATACGCCAATAACCTTCAAGATGAGATTGAAGAGCTGGACTCAGTATTGAGCGCCGACTTAGCTGGCGCAAGAGATGAGATGGTTGAGGTTATCATTGACACATCAAAACTTGAGTCTTATAACCTGACAGCTCTTGAACTAATCAATGCCATCAATCAAAACAATAAAGTTGTATCAGCGGGCGCTGTAGAGAGTGAGAATGGCAAATTTAGCATAAAAGTTCCAGGCCTATTCAAGACCATTCAAGATGTTTATTCAATCCCTGTAAAAAGAAATGGGGATATTATAATCACACTTGGTGAAGTTGCTGAAATTAAGCGAACTTATGCTGATCAAAACGATTTCAGTAAATTTAATGGCAAACAAGCAATATCAATTGAAGTTGTTAAAAGATTGGGCGTGAATATCATTGAAAATAATAAGAATGTTCGATTGGTTGTCGATAACTACACAAAAGACTGGCCAGATGTTATAGAGGTTGACTATTCGTTTGATCAATCAACAAATATTTTTGAAGTCTTGAAATCGCTTGAGGCAGCTATTTTAACGGCGGTAGTGCTGGTCATGATAACTGTAATTGCAGTTCTGGGAGTCGGTCCCGCGCTGCTTGTTGGCATTGGTATTCCAATTACTTTTACCATAAGTTTTCTTATTGTAAATTTACTTGGTATGACGGTAAATATTATGGTGCTATTTGGTCTTGTTCTGACCGTTGGTATGCTGGTTGATGGCGCTATCGTTATTGTTGAATACTCTAAAAAACTTACAGAAAGAGGATCACCACGCAGAGATGCTTTCCTGAATGCATCCAAGCGAATGTTTTGGCCAATTGTTGCATCAACTGGTACAACATTAGCTGCATTCTTACCCATGTTATTATGGCCTGGCGTAGCTGGACAATTCATGAGTTATTTGCCAATTATGGTCATAATTGTATTGAGCTCAGCTTTGGCGACCGCTTTAATCTTCATTCCAGTAATAGGGTCTGTAGGGGGGGATAATGCAGATAATGCGTATCAAAAAATTACAAACTACGATGAGACGCTATACGGGAAAGTTGTTGAGACTGTAATCAGGCGTCCATTTGTAGTGCTAATATCCGCATTAGTATTGGGTTATATCATAATGAGTAGCTTTGTTAAGTTTAATAATGGTGTTGATTACTTTGTCGATCAAGAACCAGAAGAGGCAGTAATATTTATCTCAGCCAGAGGCAATCTATCATTACACGAAAGCAAAAAAATGATTGAAGAAGTTGAGGCGGCAGTTCTGAACGTACCTGGCATTGAAAATATAAATACAAAATCTAAAATTGATAGTGGTGGCAGTCCTGCCGATCAGCAAGATGTACCAGTTGATGCGATAGGTCAAATAAGTATTGAATTGTTAGATTTTGAAAAGAGAAGGAAGGCGAGAGAGATTTTTGATGAGATCATAGAAAATACTAAAGGTATCGCGGGGATCAACGTTGAGATAAGAAAAGTTGAAGGAGGGCCCCCTACGGGTAAAAATATCAGACTTGAGGTAACTTCAGCAAATTATGAAAATGCATTCAAAGCCACAAAGCAAATTAGAAGTTACTTTGATAATAACCTTGATGGTATTAAGGATATTGAGGATACACGACCTCTGCCGGGTGTAGAGTGGACTGTTAATGTAGACAGAGAAAAGGCTGGCATCTACAACACAGACGTTGCTACAATTGGTTCTGTAATAAGACTTGTAACTAATGGGGTCTTGGTTGGCAACTTTAGGCCAGATGATTCAGAGGACGAAATTGAAATCCGCGCTAGACTTCCAAAAAGTGATAGAAATATAGATCAATTAGACCAGCTGAGCATTGAGACACAGGTGGGTTCAATTCCAATCAGTAATATCATAACTAAATCTTACCGTGACTCAGTTCCAAACATCAGTAAGTTAAATGGTAAATTTGCCTTTGTTGTAAAAGCTAATACTGATTATGGCGTTAACACAGATCAAAAAGTTGGTGAGATTGAACAATGGCTATCGACTCAGCAATGGCCTGAAGATCTTAAATTTAAATTTCGTGGAGCGGATGAAGAACAAAAAGAGGCTAGTGATTTTCTCAGTAAGGCTGCAATAGCAGCACTTGCATTGATGTTCATAATTCTTATTACACAGTTCAATAGTTTTTACCAAACATTCCTAACCCTCTTCACTGTAATTTTATCAGTATTTGGAGTTATGTTGGGTATATTAATAACGGGTCAAACATTTTCAATAATCATGACTGGAACAGGTATTGTTGCACTTGCAGGAATTGTAGTAAATAATGCAATTGTATTTATAGATACTTACAACACAAATCTCAAAGAAATGAGAGATCCCATAAAGTCTGTCATTCAAACTGCCAATGAGAGATTTAGGCCAATTCTTCTAACAACAATAACAACAATTATGGGATTAATCCCGATGGCAACGCAAATAACATTTGATTTTATTGGGCGTGACGTTTTAGTGGGCGGAATAACTTCATCATGGTGGGTTCAGATGTCAACAGCGATAATATTTGGACTCTCTTTTTCCACTATACTGACGCTAATATTATTGCCAACATTATTAGTAATGCCTTATGTTATAAAAAATAGGAAGATGCTAAAAGTTAAGAACCAGGAACCATTAAAACCTGCCCAGGAAATATAAGGTCTGGATCAACTATCTGGTTTGAATTAGCCAAGTAAATAACCGTATATTGCATTCCGGTTCCATACTTTGTCCTTGAGATATTCCATAAATTATCCCCCGGTTCAATAGTTATAGTATTTATCCCAAAATTACCGTCCACATCATCGAATAATCTGGTAAATTTGGTTGATGTTCTTGCGATAACAAATCTTTCATCATCGACCATATCAGCTCTAATCTCATATTCACCAGGTACGATGTTATCATCTATATTTAATGTCCACTTGCCTAATTTATCAGAGATTGCGGTACCAACGTACTCATTATCAATATATGCGTTTACCTCTTTATTCGCTTCAGCATTACCGCCCAATACCAAATTTTCTTCATTATAGTCAATGCTTTGAATATTAACGATTGTTTCATCTTGTAAAAAACTTGGATCATTGGATAATATCTGACTAGCTTTATCATCTTGGGTCAAAAGTACAATATTTTCATCACTTAATAAATTCTCTGCTTTATCAACTATTTTATTTGGCATAATTGTTACAATTTGATCCGAGAAAACCTCGATTTGATCCCCTGGATTGGTCGTTGAAATTTTCAAATTCAAAACCTCATTGGGAATATTATCATCAAGAGTTATAACCCAATTCCCTTGGGTATCAGATAAACCTTCTGCTATCAAAAAATCATCTTTATAGATCTTAATTATTTGATTTGGAGGTGATTTTCCAGCTAAGACAGATACACCGTCATTATCTATCCTGACAACGTCAAATGAACCCTGGGCTTTCTCGACGGGAAAAGTTTCTGTTTTGGCTTCATCCATACTTTTTTGGCCTACTTCGGATGTTCTTGTAATAACTTCGTCCTCAGTCATAATGGCATCTTCTTGTTTCTGAGACGATAAGTATTGGAAAATAAAAAGGAATAAGACTAATAGAAAAAATGCTAGAATAGATAAATTTTTTTTATTGTTAAACATTGGAAACAATCACTTAATGTTTTATTTTATTATAGTATTATAAAAAGCAAATTAAAGTATTTTCTATCCGGATAAGGTATATAAATTTCTATTAATAATTAATATGGTGTTCAAATGACCAAAACTGTATGTATTTTTTGTAGCACATTTAATCCTGAAAATCGCTTCCTAGATGAAGTTACACATCTCAGTGAGTTATTTTCAGAAAAAAAAATTAATATGGTTTATGGCGGAGGCGATAAAGGTCTCATGGGTCATGCGGCACGATCAATGATAAATAAGGGTGTCAAAGTAACAGGAATTGTGCCTAAGTTTCTCATGAAATATATTGATAGGAATATTGGCTTCCACAGGCTAATAGAAACTAAAGACATGCATGAACGAAAGCTGACAATGTACAGCTTATCTGATATTTTTCTTGTCTTACCTGGTGGTATTGGCACCCTTGATGAGATGACAGAAGTCTTGACCTGGAACCAACTTGGGGTTCATACTAAAAAAGTAATTATTGGAAATTTCGAAGAATTTTGGACTCCGTATATAGATTTACTCATTCACCTAAATAAATTTAAATACCTCAGCGATTTATCTCGCATAAATTATTCAATCGCCAGCAACGCAAGCGATATACTAAAATTGATTGAAGCGCCCGATCACTAGGCTATATTATAAGCCTTTGAGTGTATTAATCTATAATTTATAGAGTCGTAAAGAGCTTGAAATGATGCATCCATTATATTTGGCGATACGCCTATGGTAACCCACCTCTCACTGGTCTCAGTATCAGCAGACTCGACAAGTACACGCGTAACAGCACCTGTACCTCCGGATAAAACACGAACTTTATAGTCTACTAACTTCGTATTCTTGAGATATTTGTTATACTTACCAAGATCTTTCCTCAAAGCATTATCAATAGCATTAACCGGTCCATTACCTTCACCTGATGAGATAAACCTCTCACCATCGACTTCTAGCTTTACAGTCGCTTCAGATACAGTTATGAGCTCACCCTTTGCATTGTTCCTTCTTTCTACAAGAGTACGAAAACTTTCAACATTGAAAAAATCCTTTGATTTACCAAAAATACTTCGAGCCAAGAGCTCAAATGATGCTTGCGCGCTCTCATATGTATAGCCCGCGGCTTCACGTTCTTTAACAATATTTAATAAATCTGCTATCCTAGAGTCATCTTTATCTACATTGAAACCAATATCTTTTAAAGATGATAAAATATTCGAACGTCCACCTTGGTCAGAAATCAGAAGTTTTCTATCATTTCCGATTAATTTTGGATCCACATGCTCATAAGTTTTAGGATCTTTTACAATTGCGGATGCGTGAATACCCGCTTTTGTTGAAAATGCACTATCACCGACATATGGGGCCTGTTTGTTAGGCGCCCTATTCATAATATCATCGATGATAAGGCTTGTTTTTCTGATATTCTTTAGTGAGTCTTTTGTAATAGATATATTAAAATTTTTATTAAACCTCTCCTTTAATAGTAAAGTTGGTATTAGCGTGATGAGATTTGCATTTCCACACCTTTCACCAATACCATTGAGGGTTCCTTGAATCTGACGAACGCCAGATTGAACAGCGGCAAGACTGTTTGCTATTGCATTACCAGTATCATTATGGGCATGGATACCGAGGTGATCTCCAGACACCGTTTTACACACATCACTCACAATTTCAGATACTTCATCAGGCAATGTACCACCATTTGTATCACATAAAATAATCCATCTTGCCCCCGAGTCGAAAGCTGCTTTTGCGCAAGCGAGCGCGTATATTTTATTTTTTTTGTATCCATCAAAAAAATGTTCGCAGTCGACCATAACTTCTGAATGTGTTTTTGATGCCTCTTTTACTGACTCTGTTATTGAAGCTAGATTTTCATCGAGTGAGCAGCCAAGAGCCTTTTCAACATGAAAATCCCAAGATTTTGCTACAAAACATATCGCGTCTGCTTTATTTGATAAAAGATCATTAAAACCAGGGTCATTTGATATCGATCTCCCAGGTCTTTTTGTCATTCCAAATGATACAAATTTTGATTTTTTAAGGTCTGGTAGCGCGTTAAAAAAATCTGTATCAATTGGGTTTGCTCCTGGGTATCCACCTTCGATATAATCGACGCCAAGCTCGTCTAGAATATTTGATATTCTGTTCTTATCATCAAGCGTGAAATCAACGCCAGGCGTCTGATTACCGTCTCTTAGCGTGGTATCAAATATATATAAATTATCCTTGGTCACTCAATTTGCTCCCATACAGTTCCATTTTCCATATCTTTAAGCCTAATTCCCATTATTTCAAGCTTATTTCTTATTTCATCTGATTTTTTGAAATCTTTATTTGCGCGAGCCAAATTTCTTTCCTCAATCAATACATGTATTTCTTCTTCATTAATCTTAGATATTTTTTGATCTTTTTTGATGCTATTATTGAAACTTTTCAGATCAATACCCAAAAAATCTAATGACGCATAAAGTTTATTATACTCTTGTTTATTAAAATATTCATGCATGTGAGTAATAGCCATTGGAGTATTCATATCATCAAAAAGTGACTCATATACCTCCTTTGGAACTTCTTTATTAGCTTCAGTATTTATATCTTTAGCCGCTGATAACCATTTTCGTATTACATTTTCTGTTTGTTGAAGACTTCTTTCTGTCCAATCAATTGGTTGTCTGTAGTGTGTTCGAAGCATATTTAGTCTTATAATAGAACCGTGGTAGTTTTGAAGCGTGTCCGTCAACAACGTTACATTACCAGCTGACTTAGACATTTTTTTACCTTCAATATTCAGAGTTCCATTATGAATAAAATAATTTGCCATTTTGTCGTTATCATTGTAGCAGCATGATTGAGCAATTTCATTCTCGTGATGGGGAAAAGCAAGATCGATACCCCCACCATGAATATCAAAAACCTCGCCTAAATATTTTGCGGACATAGCAGAGCATTCTATGTGCCAACCAGGTCTCCCCCTACCCCACGGACTATCCCAAGATGGCTCATTTACTGCACTTGGTTTCCATAATACAAAATCTAAAGGATCTCGTTTATAGGCTGCAACTTCAATTCGCACCCCAGCCATTAAATCTTCCTTTGATTTGTTAGATAAATGACCATAATTAGAGTATGAGTTAATATCAAAAATTACATGACCTTCGTTTACATATGCCTTTTTATTTTTTAATAGGCTATCAATCATATTAATCATTTCAGTAACATGTTCTGTAGCGCGAGGCTCTTTTGACGGCTCAAGGCAGCCCAATTTGGTTGCAGTATCTTTAAATATTACTTCGATTTTATTGGTGATTTCACGTATTGCTTCGTTGATATCTAAATCTGGATATTTTTGTAATGCTATCTTATTAATTTTATCATCAACATCTGTTATATTTCGAACATATTTGACTTTATCATTCCCATATTTATACCGAAGTAATCGAAATAATAAATCAAAGACAATGACGGGCCTTGCATTACCAATATGTGGTTCATCATAAACAGTTGGCCCGCATACATACATTTTAATAGATCCTAGATCTATAGGGATGAATTTCTCTTTTTGTTTGGACAGTGAATTATAAAGAAAAATATCCATAATATATTAATCCAAGATATTTTTTGTAATAGTTAATAATATATTCTCGAGGGCTCTATTAAAACTCTCAAAATCACCTGTAGCTCTTGCAAAAACAAGGGCGCCTTCGATTGAAATGATAATTTCTTCTGACAGCATAATTGCCCTATTAGTATCAATTCCTTCGTCCTCAATAATTTTAACGAGCGAGTCTTTCCAATAGAGCGCCGCATTCTTTATTTGTGAATTGAAAATATCCTTAGTTGAACCAATAGCAAATACGTCCAAAAGGCATGATCTTTGACCATTATTGTAAAATAAATTAATACCCTCTAACATATTTTTAATCTTTGTTGGAAAATTGTGATCGCTCGCGAGAGGTGATAAAACTAATTTTGTAAAATCGCGAGATATTTTCTCGTATACCGCGTTGGCCATCTCTTCTTTTCCCCCGGGAAAGTGATAATACAAACTTGCACGCCCTAACCCTGTATTTTGGGATAAAATTGTCAAACTTGTGCCGTCATAGCCATATTCACAGAATATATCTGTAAGCTTATCAACTAAATCTTTATATGATACGATTTTAACCATGGTGCCACCAATAGAACGATCGTTCGATTATACACCACTGTAAATAAAAATCAATTTTTTTTTACTCTAAAATACTTAACCTCTTTAAGACTAATTCTCTTCCAAGGAGTAATATAAATGTTGCAAGTTCAGGGCCTGAATTTTCACCAGTTAGCGCAATCCTCAATGGTAGAAATAATTCCCTTCCTTTAAGCCCCGTTTTTTGTGATATTTCCTCTGTCCAAATCGACCATGTTTTGTTGTCCCATGGTATATTTGGAAGAGATTCTTGAGCAATTTTTAAAAAATCACGATTAATTTCTCCGACGTTTATATTTATTTTATCATTACTTATTAAATTCCACCATTTTTGTGCTTCATTTACGGTATTTATATTTGTCTTAACTGTATCCCAGAACATCTCTGCATCATTTCCATCTATGCCCAAATCAGCGAGCCGTGACTCTTGTGCTTGGAATGAAATATTCTGTATAATTTTCTTATTTAATCCCATGAGTTCATCAAAGCTAAATCTTGCTGGTGAACGCGATATTTTTGATAGGCTGTAATCATCAACTAATTCACCGATCGATTGAAACGCTTCTATCGCATCTGAGGTGCCAATTCGAGCGCAATAATTAATTAGTGTCATTGGCTCAATTCCACGATCTCTAATATCTTTTAATGACATTGAACCAATCCTTTTAGACATGCGTGACCCATCCTTTTGAACCATCAAGCTATGGTGACCAAAATTTGGTATATTTGAACCCAAAATTTTAAATAATTGAATTTGGGTAGCAGTGTTTGACACATGATCTTCACCTCTTAATACATGTGTGATGCCCATATCAATATCATCAACTACACTTGGCAATGTGTATAAAAATGTCCCATCGGCCCTTATCAGGACAGGATCTGAAAATGAGTCGCATGCAATGCTCTGCTCTCCTCTTATAAGGTCATTCCAAGTTATATTTTTTCTGTCTAATTTAAACCTCCAATACGGCTTTATACCATTTGCTTCATAGTCTTTTATTTCGTCCTTTGTTAATTTTAATGAAGCTCTATCATAGATCGGAGGCAGACCACTGGATAAGCTGACTTTTCTTAATCTATTCAACTCTTCATCTGTCTCATAACAAGGATATAAATGGCCCTCTTTGATTAGGTAATCTCTGATTTCTGTATATTTTTCAGTTTTTGATGATTGTCTCTCAATTGCAGAGGGTGAAATTTTTAACCATTCAATATCTTTAATTATGGAGCGGTAGTATTTTTCCTCAGATCTTTCTTGATCCGTATCATCAATTCTCAGGATTAAATCTCCTAAGATTGATTTAGAATAAACATAGTTGAGAATCAATGTTCTGGCGTTACCGATGTGGAGGTCACCAGTAGGGCTTGGAGCAAATCTGAGCTTATTATCTGCCATAAATTCTAACTTTTATCTCTAAAGTTATTAGTTATTGGATAACGTCTATCTTTACCAAAATTTTTGTTAGATATTTTTACACCTGGTGGAGCTTGTCTTCTTTTGTACTCAGATATGTAAAGTAGATTTTGTATTTTAGATACCCAATTACTATCATGCCCAGAGTCAATTATATCTTCAACAGACATTTCTTCTTCAATTAATTTAAATAAAATATCATCAAGAATATCGTAGTCGGGCAATGAGTCTTGGTCCGTCTGATTTTCCCTTAGCTCCGCTGTTGGCGCTTTGGTAATGATATTTTTCGGTATGACTTCTCCCTCTGGACCAAGGCATCCTGATGGTCTTATTTTATTTCTCATTTCGGCTATCTTATAAACTTCTGTTTTATAGAGATCTTTTATAGGATTAAAAGCACCTGACATATCACCATATAATGTGGCGTAACCAACAGCCATTTCAGATTTATTTCCGGTTGTCAGCAATAATCGATTGAACTTATTGGATAATGCCATCAATAATACAGCCCTTATTCTTGATTGTATATTTTCTTCTGTTATGTCTTTTTCTGTATCTTTAAAAAATGGGTTAAGCTGCACTTCAGCTGTCTCGACAATTTTATTTATTGCAATCTCATCTGGGCTTATTTTAAGATTTTTTGCACATTGAATAGCATCGTCTAAACTTTCATCGCTAGTATATTTAGATGGTAGCATTACGCATTGAACATTTTGATGGCCAAGCGCATCAACGGCAATACAGGAAACCAATGCAGAGTCAATACCGCCTGATAATCCAATAATTACTTCTGAGAATTTATTTTTCTTTATATAATCTCTTAAGCCAACAACACAGGCAGAATAATTATCTATCAATTCATTGGTTTTCGGACCTTGGATATTACTGCTACAAAACCATTTTTCGTCTTCTTTTCTCCATTCAGTAGTCTTAATTTCAGAAACAAAATTTGATAATTTTGTGACAATGCTATAATCTGGATTTACTACAAAAGATCCTCCATCAAAGACAAGTTCGTCTTGACCCCCCACTTGATTTACATAAATTAGAGGTAGTTTGGTTTCCACTACTCTTTCTAGTACAACATTCATCCTCTTTTCTTCTTTATTTCGATTATATGGGGAACCGTTTAGTATCACCAGCAACTCTGAGCCAGTCTCCATGAGACATTCGGTAACATCATCAAACCAAATATCCTCACATATCGCGACACCAATCTTTAACCCACGAAAATTCATAGGACCAGGCATTTCTCCTTGACTAAAAATTCTCTCTTCATCAAATACATCGTAATTGGGTAAATGAACTTTATTTTGCATGGCAATTATTTCACCGTTATCAATTAAAGCAGCAGAATTAAAAATCTTGTCCTTTTGAATTGTTGGTAAGCCAATAAGGATTGCTGGTCCACCATCCTCTGTTTTTTTTACCAATTTCTCAAAATAGTATGTAATTTCCTCAAGAAATGAATTCCTCAGGACCAAATCCTCAGGTGGATAACCAGATAAGAAAAGTTCTGAGAAAACGACTAGATCGGCTTTTTCATTTACTGCACAATCTCTTGCCTTCAGCACGAGGTCAAAGTTTCCGGATACATTTCCAACAGTTGGATTACACTGAGCTAAAGCTATATTAACTTTATTTTTTATTTCATCTACCATGAGCAATATTTTTACAATGTCGAGCTCAATTCATCAGCGACTAAGAATGCCAATTCTAAGGCCTGATCTGCATTTAATCTTGGATCACAGTGCGTGTGATATCTACTTGATAAATCTTCATCTCTGATTGGAACAGCTCCGCCTACACACTCCGTAACATTTTTACCAGTCATTTCAATGTGTATTCCGCCAGGAAAAGAGCCTTTATCCTTATGAATTTTCATATAATTCCTGACTTCATTCATTATAAGTTCAAATGGGCGAGTCTTGAACCCTGACTCAGATTTAATTGTATTGCCATGCATTGGATCACAAGACCATAAAACGCTTCTATCTTCTTTTTTAACTATATCTATAAATCCTGGTAAATGTTTTTCTACATTTTCATGCCCAAATCTGGCAATGAGGGTTATCCTTCCTGGCTCATTAGTTGGATTAAGAATATCTAACAAAGTAATTAAGGTTTCAGGATCAAGGGATGGTCCACATTTTATTCCAAGGGGATTATTGATCCCCCTACAATACTCAACATGAGCTTCCTTTGGATCTCTTGTTCGATCACCAATCCAAACCATGTGACCTGATGTTGCATACCAATCATCGGTTATTGAATCGACTCTTGTCATTGATTCTTCATAGCCAAGCAATAAAGCCTCATGACTTGTATACAAATCTGTTGTTCTTAATTGAGGGACTGACTCAGGAGTGATACCACAGGCCCTCATGAACCCCAATGATTTTGAGATTTGCTCTGCTAAATCAGAGTATTTTTCCCCAATTGGAGAATTTTCAAGAAAATCAAGCGTCCAACTATGAACTCTCTCCAAATCAGCATATCCGCCTTGAGAAAATGCCCTTAGTAGATTTACAGTTGCTGCCGATTGCCTATATGACTTCAAGAGTCTTTCAGGATCGGGGTTACGAGCAGCTTTGTCAAATTCAATACCATTAATAATATCACCTCTGTAGCTTATAAGCTCTTCACCATTTGCTTCTTCTGTGTCAGAGGATCTTGGCTTTGCAAATTGTCCTGCAATTCTACCAACTTTTATTACAGGTAGTGACGTCGCAAATATTAAAACAGCTGACATTTGTAGGAATAATCTAAAAATATCCCTAATGTTATCTGGATTATGTTCTGCAAAGGACTCAGCACAGTCACCACCCTGGAGCAAAAACGCTTTTCCTTGGCTCGCTAAAGCAAGCTTTTCTTTTAGATCTCTTGCTTCCCCAGCAAAAACAAGTGGTGGATAAGTTGCAATAGTTTTTTCAACTTCATGAAGGTGTACCTCATGCCCATAGACTGGCACATGCCTGATAGGTTTCTCTCTCCAACTTGAAGGTGACCAATTTTGCATAGATTTCTCCATAAATAAATTCCGTTTAATATATATATAATGCTACTTGTGATAACAAGCTATTAATATTCGTAAATAATATATTTTTTATATTTCCTTCGTTACCATATCTCTCATCGTCATAATTTCTTCTGACGTTGATGGGTGAAGAGGGATTGTGTTATCTAAATCACTTTTATTGATTTTTTTATTAATTAGTGTGGAGATTATTTGTGTAATCTCTGCAGCGTCATCCCCAACCATATGAAAGCCGACCAATCTTTGAGACTTATTATCTATAATCAATTTAATGTAAGTTCTAATATTGATATCTGATAGTGTGTAATAAAGGGGTCTAAATGATGATGTATATATATCTATTTTTTTGTATTTTTTTAAAGCCTGATCCTCGTTAAGCCCAACAGTCCCAATTTCTGGACTCGAAAATACTGCTGTTGGGATATTTTCGATAACATAGTTACCATTGTCTTTTTCAAATTCATTTCTCGCAAAAATCATAGCTTCTCTTATTGCAACTGGCGTCAAATGATCACTATTTGAAACATCGCCAACCGCAAATATACTTGGTATTGTTGTTTGATATTTCTTATTTACACACACGCTATTATTCGGATTAATTTTAATTTTTAAATCTTTATTTATGCAATCAACGTTCGCGACTCTTCCTGTTGCAAATAATACCAAGTCAGCCTTAAGACGTTCACCATCATTTGTTAATACCTCAAACTGATTTTTATTCTTAGTTATTTCAATAACATCTGTATTTAATTTCACATTACATTTTTCGGACTGCAATTCTTGTGTAATAATTCTACTAATATCTTGATCAAAACCCTTTAATAATTTTTCACCGCGATAGAGCAAATCACACTTACTACCTAAACCTGAAATAATCGACGAAAATTCAAGTGCAATATAACCGCCACCAACAACTATTATCTTTTGCGGAAGTGTCTCTAACTCGAAAAAATCATCTGATGATATGCCGTATTTCGCACCTTTAATATCAGGGAAATTTGGTTTTGCACCTGTTGCAATTAATATTTTTTTTGCATGATATTCATCTCCGTTGGAGAGTCTAACGATATTTGATCCAATAATGCTTGCCTCCGACTCAAAAATCTTTACGCCAGCCTTTTCTAAATTGGAGCGATATATATTACTTAACTTCTCAATTTGTTTATTTTTATTCTCCATTAATTTATCCCAGGAGAATGTTGTTTCTTCATGATACCATCCATAGCTTTTAGCTACAGCATTATGCTTGGAAAACTTACTACTATAGCTAAAAAATTTCTTTGGTACACACCCTCTAATAACACACGTACCGCCTATTCTATCCTTTTCAGCAATACAGACCTTTGCACCTGACTGTGATGCAAGTCTGGCAGCTCTTACGCCGCCGGACCCAGCTCCGATGACAAATAAATCAAAATCTGTGTTTGTATTTTTCATTGTTGTGTGTTTACCGCTATTCAGTATATGTTAACTCACTCTCAATCATACTTTCAATGTTATTATATAGGTATGTCATTATGGTTGCATTAAGCTCTCTTTGAAAGTAGTAATTTTTTTTTGCAAAACTTAAATCATCATCAGTCTTAGTTGCGTATAGGTCGTTCAGAATACCAATTTCATTTTCAGTATAATATTTCATCATAATTTTTGTTGCTACGTCGGGTACAAACTCTTCTAAAGTCTCAGCAATATTATATGAGATTATATTCGCAATTTTATCAAGATCTTCAGACTTTATATTTATTTCCTGATTTTTAAAGTCATATTTAATTTTTTGTTTAATTTGTTCCTGAACGTCAAAAAATATATCATTTACATAGTATTTAATAACATGCTCCCTCACTTTTTTTTCGAATTCTTCCGAGTGTAGCGGTGAATTAATAGTAAGAAATATGAACACTATCAATAGAAATAATCTCAATAACTTCACTCTTTGCAATTGAAGTTCGCTCATTCAAAAAAAACCTCGGTAGAGCCTTTCTCATCACCAACAAAAACAGAATTTAACATATTTAAGAAAAACCCACTTGTAATGACATTTGGAATCTCCTCAATTTTTTTCTTTAATAAATTTGGATCTGGAATCTCTCCGCAATGGCAATCAAGGATTATATTACCACCATCTGTAATTGCATTAGAACCATCGCCATTTACCCTAATTACTATTTCTGGGTCTAAGTTGCATGTTTTGAATGCTCTTTTTAATAGATTAATTGTCGTATTGGGCGAAAAATTTATTATCTCCACAGGCAGCGGAAATTTACCCAGATACTCAACCATTTTTGTGTCATCAACAATTATAAGATAGTCTTTCGAAATAGATGCAAGCATTTTCTCTCTCAGCAACGCTCCACCGCCACCCTTTATCATATCACCATGTCTGCTAACTTCATCTGCGCCGTCAACTGTAAGATCTAGTTGATCAAATTGGTCAATGTCTTCACAAATAATTGAGTAATTCTTTGCGAACATCTCAGTTTGGATGGATGAACTCGCGTATCTTAGTGTTTTTAATAATTGCTTTTCCTGACCAAGTAAATTTATGAACTCATTTGCGGTTGATCCCGTACCTAGTCCAACACACATTCCAGGCCTGATTCTTTTCAGGGCCATTTTCGCTGCATTAATTTTTTTTTGTTGTGTAGTCATTAGAAATTAATTGGACCAAATGATACATTTATATATTAATATTTTTAACATATATAAAAAGAAAAGTAATTTAAAATGATTAAGCGCATACGGCAAAAAATGGTTGTTTTTGACCTTGATGGAACATTAATTGACACCGCTCCAGATCTAATAGAGTCCGCCTGGCAAGTGATAAAAGAAATTATTGAAG
>CENY01010428.1_pt1 | contig 22736 bp, 23 predicted proteins | sample 356181 | NCBI WGS metagenome assembly CENY01 (sample SAMEA2619840, study PRJEB7988) | marine metagenome | isolation source: saline water (ENVO:00002010), including
ATCTCTAGAAATTTTTTAGCTGCTCTGCTTAATGATATAAAGCTAGATAAAGAATTAAGGGTTATTGGACCAATACCTTCGTTGATGGAAAAGAAATCAGGTATTTATAGATGGGAGGTTAGTTTCTTGTCAGAAAAGAGAAGTTTGTTGCATAAGAGTTTAGATTTAATTCAGAATAAGCTTAAATTGAACAAGAAAGCATCTAAGGTGCGATGGTCCATCGAAGTTGATCCAACTTCAAGTCTATAAATCAATTTAAATTACAAAGATTTTTGCTGATTTCCCATAATTTATCAGCGTCTTCCATATTTTTTGCTCCCGGAGTAGTGGGTGCTGTTTTACAGTCTACAAAATATTCACCTGAGGTATTTTCTACTTCCTTAGAAGAGCAAAGATATACGGATGTTTCAGCTCCTTTATCACTTTTCTTAGCAAAAATAGGCGAAGCTAATTTGATTAAAGAGGCAAAAAAAGGTCTATTTTTATTTTGGGTTCCTATAGATGTCGAAACAAATCCTGGGTGGAGAGAATTAGAGGTTAATCCTTGGTTTTCATACAATTGAGATAATTTTCTAGTGAACAGTATATTGGCCAGTTTAGATTGTCCGTAGGCTTTAAACATTTTATAACTTTCTTCCCATTGAAGATCTTGAAAATTAATTCTATTAATAAACTTATGTGCATCAGAAGATACATTGACAACTCTCTTATCTGTCCCTGATAAGATTTCATCAATTAATAAGTTTGTTAAAAGAAAGTAGGCTAGATGATTTACTGCAAATGTTTCTTCAAAACCGTCAACGGTTACTTTTCTCTCAGTATTCATAATTCCTGCATTATTTAATAAGACATCAATATGTTTTTCTTTTTTCTTAAACTCATTTGCCGCTTGCCTTATTTGCTCTAAAGAAGATAAATCAGCGATGATTGAATCTGCTTCTAAATTTGAAGCTAATTTAATCTCCTTTTGGAGTTCTTGGGCTTTTTCTGGACTCCTAGCAATAAAGGAGATATTTGCTCCCATTTTACTCAGTGCTATTGCAGCAGATCTTCCAATACCACTTGTTGCACCTGTTATTAGAATATTTTTATCTTTCATCATTCTTACTTCTCCCTTTTTTAATATCTAATTCCTTTACCAATTTTTATTTTAGACCATAAAGTTTCACCTGTTTCTGCAGAAATGAATCTGTACTTCGCAAGTATTCCTGATTTTGTATTTTCTATACCTAGAGCAAGGTAGCCAGGAGTTTCTACATTAAATTTATCAGTTGGAGCTTGGTCGGGCGAACCTCCAGGTAGACTTCCTGAGCCAGAAATTAATTGTAAGGTTCCATTCTTTTCTCCTTCATCAGCTAGCACATGATTGTGTCCTGCAATGTAAATATCAAAAACACCAAAAACATATTCGTTAAGAAAGCTAGCTAATTGTGGAGATCCTTTATCTCTATCTCCTGAACTAAACAAAGGATGATGGCCTACAGCAATAGACAGCCTACAGCTCTCTTTCAGATAATTAAAATTATCTTTTAGCCAATTGATCTGCTCTCCACGTTTGTAAAACATATAGATCTTGTCATATATAGTTGTATCCAAAGCAACGAAACATATGTCTTCTTCTCTATGAATAAAATAATTACTAGGAAAGATGATCGAGTCATTTTGATTTGCTATCTCTATATATGATTCTGGATCTCCTTTGTAATCGTGGTTACCTAAAATAAAGAAAAAACGCTTTCTTTTATTCAAAACCCCTGAGAAAGGTATTAAGAATTTCTCATTGAATTGAGGGTCTTTAGAGCTAGATAAGCCATCAGGATAAATAATGTCACCTGGTATCCAAATATCCATGCAGTCAGAGCTTTCAAGGGCTTTAGCTACTTTAGCTTGAGTTTCAGTGACCTCTCCTATATCTCCAATGAAACAATAGGGCAAAAGTGGTTCATTTGCCTTAATTACTAGTGAAAATGATATTAGGCTAAAGAAAACAGAAATTTTAATTATATTCATTACATTTTTAAGTATCTTACTCTTATTTTTCTAGAATCTGGCTCTAAATTAAAATGACTTAGATCAATTCTGATATCCGGTGATGGTAGGAAATCTTCAAAGCTCTCAGGCCATTCAATTATTGAAATTGTATTTTGTGAAGAAAGAGATTTTCTTATATCAATTTCATCTAATTCATTTGTAGAGTTAATTCTATATAAATCAAAATGATAGATTTCTAAGTCTTGTATTTCATAAATTTCCACTAAATTAAATGTAGGGCTCTTAACTAATCCACTAAAACCTAACCCTTTTAAGATCCCTTTAGTTAGGGTTGTTTTTCCTGTACCTAAATTACCACACAAAAAGATTGATATTGGAGACTTATCTTTAGATTCTCTTATTGAGGACCCTAAAGACATTCCTAAATCTATAGTTTGTTCTTCTTTATCAAGAGTGAACTCCTCTGTTTTCATAGTTGCTTTAATAAAATTGGAACATTTCTAATTATGTCACTAGGCATCATTCCTGCTTCACCTTTTTCTAAAGAACTAAGATCTGCTGAAATGGAATGTAGATCAACGCCTAGTAAACTAGAGTCTCTTGTATTAAGTCCTTGGGCTAAAAGGCTGCCTATTATTCCAGCTAGAACATCACCAGAACCTCCCTTTGCCATACCGGGGTTTCCATATTCACAAACCATCGTCTTTTGCTTTCCTGCTTGTTCAAAACAAATTAAGGTTCCAGGTCCTTTTAAAACAACTACAGATTGGTATTTGTTTTGTAATAACTTAGCTGCTCTAAATCTATCTTCTTCAATAAAAGAAATACTTTTACCTAAAAGTCTAGAAGCTTCACCTGGATGAGGAGTGATAACCGCATTCTTGCTCGGCAACCTTAGATTTAAAGAAGAAACTAGATTTAAACCGTCAGCATCTAATACTAGATTAAATTTTCTTCTTTTGGCTTCCAAAAAAACCCTTTGAAGTAATTGTTGGGACCAAGCACCTTTCCCCAGTCCCGGACCTACAACCATAGTATCAGGACTGGATATTAACTCATCTAAGTCCTGTCCTGATTCAACTCCTTTAACCATTACTTCTGGACAACTTATAAGAGATGAAGAGATGTGTTCTTTTCTAGTTGCTAAAGTCACTAAACCGGACCCACTAAAAGCAGCTGCCTTAGATGCAAGCAGTCCTGCACCTCCATAACCTGAATCACCACCAATGATCATTACATGACCATAACTGCCTTTATGACTATTGGGGTTTCTGTTACTAATTTTATTTAATAATTTATGAGTATCTAAGGTTGCACAGTTGCTCTTAACAAGGTTTCTTGTGCTTCTTTTAATCCCTAGATCTTTCTGAATAAGTAGCCCACTAGATGCTCTTCCCGAAGATGTAAAGCAACCTTTTTTGGGAGCTATAAAAGAAACAGTTATATCTGCCTTTATTGAGTCACCTAACTCTTTTCCAGTATCAGAACAAATTCCAGTTGGAACATCCAAAGCCATAATTTTTTGACCTTTGCTATTTATATATTTAACTATCTCCATATATTCTTTTCTTAGTTGGTTTTTTAAACCCGTTCCAAGCAAAGCATCAACAAAAACAGAATTATTAATATTCAAATTGTTAATATTTTTAAATGAGCATATTTTGATCTTATTATCTTTAGCTACAGATCTAGCTCTTTTGCATAGAGTCGTGAGGTTTTTTTGATTTTTAGGTGTTATGACGACAACCTCGAAGCCTCTTTCCTTAGCTATCGAAGCTAGCAAGTAACCATCTCCTGCATTATTACCTTTACCACAGAAAACAGTTATTTTCTTTTCTTCTGGCCATTCTCCATTTAAAAGATTAAAGGCAGATTCAGCTGCTCTTTGCATAAGTTCAAATGCTGGAACCTTATCTATAGATATAGCCAATCTATCTATTTTTGCTGTTTCCTTTGCTGAATATAACTGCATAGCTTAATAATTAAGTTTTGATTAATAAATTATAGCTCTTGATGATTAGTTAAACTAAACTGATTCCAAAAAAACTAAAGGAATCAATTATGAGTGAACTGATCACAAGATTATCTCCAGAAGATGAATATACCCATGAACCCGATAAAGCCCAGAACTACAATGAGAGTATGTATTTCAATGTCTTTGATCATAATTCAAAGATGGGTGGCTGGTTTAGACTAGGGAATAGGCCCAACGAAGGTTATGCAGAAATGACTTGTTGTCTATATTTACCTGATGGAAGGATTGGTTTTATGTTTGGTAGGCCAAGGATAGAAAATAATGAAGCTATGAAAGCAGGAGGGATGGAATTTTCAGTAATCGAGCCTTTTAAGAAGTTAAAAGTTTCTTATAAAGGAAAGATCCTTTTACTATCAGAACCGAAACAAATGTTAGATCCAAGCTCAGCTTTTAAATCTAATCCATCAGTAGATTGCGAAGTAGATTTGAATATTGAAGGAATTTCACCAATGTTTGGTGGAGAGACAGTTAAAAAAGATGGCACTTCTCTAGATTTAGATCCAGAGAAGAGTTTTTCAAAGGCTCATTATGAGCAACATATTTCAGGATCAGGAAGTATTAGAGTCAATGAAGAAAAATGGGACATCAACGGCTATGGCTTAAGAGATAAGAGCTGGGGTCCAAGGTATTGGCAAGCAATAGAGTGGTATAGATGGCTAACCATAAATATATCTGAGGATATAGGCTTTATGTTCAGCATAGTTCATCAAGGAGAAGGTAAAGAAAGAAGAGGGGGTATGGTATTCAAGGACGGTGAATATGAGCTTATCACTGATTGCCATATAGAAAGTGAGTATGATGAAGATACTTGCCAAACTCATCTTAAGGCCTGGGGGAAAACTGAAAAGGGTGAATATGAGGTAAAGGGCAAGGTGCTTTCCTTAATACCTCTTAGAAATAGAAGAGAGGATCCAAATGGAAATATGCTAAATACGCGTATCGCTGAAGGCATGACCGAATATACTTATAATGGTCAGACTGGATACGGAATGTCTGAATATTTAGATCAAATAATAGATGGCAAACCAGTTGGACCTTAATATATGGAAATAAGTGTAGTAGATCAATCTCCGATATTTACTAATACAAATGCAGATCAGGCTATAAAAGATTCTGTTGAGTTAGCACAATATTCAGACCAAATAGGATTAAAAAGATTTTGGTTGGCCGAACATCATGGTTCAAATTCTTTTGCGGGTTGTTCGCCAGAAATATTAATTCCTAGGATTGCGTCCTCTACGAAAAATATAAGAGTAGGCTCAGGAGGAGTAATGTTAATGCATTATAGTCCTTACAAAGTAGCAGAGAACTTTAGACTTCTTGAATCCATGTTCCCCAGAAGAATAGATCTAGGATTAGGTCGGGCGCCAGGAAGTGATCCTTTTCAAGCAGGGGCTTTGGCTTATGGATCTAAGACAACTGGACCTGAGTTTTTTCCAACAAAAATGAATGACCTAAGAAGTTTTTTGTCTAATCAAACCCCTGAGACAAAATCTTTTGAAAATGTAAATGTTACTCCAGGGTTAGGTGATGTTCCTGATACTTGGCTTCTAGTATCCTCAGAGCAAGGAGCTGATTATGCATCTTTCTTTGGATTACCAATGTCGTTAGCCTATTTTATTAATCAGGATTGTTTACACCTTGCGAAGCCTTACAGAGAAAATTTTCAAAAATCTATTTTCGGAGATAGTCCTCAAGTGAGTGTTGCAGTTTTTGCAATATGTGCAGAAACTAATGAAGAGGCAAACTTATTAGCTTCCAGTGCATCAATTTGGAGAGAAAATGTTAGTAAAGGGATCTTTGGTCCTTTTCCTACTCTTGAAGAAGCAACAAAGAAGATAAAAGATAAAGATAAAGAAGAAGGTAAATCTATAGTGGGTGATCAAAAATATGTTGAAGGTCAATTAATGAAAATACTTGAAGAAACAAATGCAGATGAGTTAAAGATAATTACTATATGTGAATCAATGTCTTCTAAAAAGGAATCCTATAGGTTAATTAAAGAAATATTTAGTTAATTTATTTCAATAAAACATAAATGAATCAAATTAATCATCCCCGTCTATTATTTTCTGGTAGCAGTTGGCATCTATTTACTATTTCATGGCTATATTTTGCTCAAGGAATGCCTTGGGGATTTCTTGGAATAGCGGTAACTAATTTCTTATCTGCCCAAGAGGCTTCTTTAAAAGACATTGCCTACATAATTTCCATGGGAACATTGCCATGGACAATTAAGTTTGGCTTAGGACCTATAGTTGATTACATAACAATTTCCAAATTCGGTCGAAGAAGGTTTTGGATAATTTTAAGTCAATTAGCAATGTCGTTAACGCTATTGATTATGTACTTATATGAAATAGATCAAAATAATATTTTCTTATTGGGGATATTTATCTTATTAGTTAATCTTTTCGTTGCCTTTCAAGATATAGCAACAGATGCATTAGCTACTGATAGCTTAAATGAAGAAACTTTAGGTAAAGCAAATGGGTTAATGTGGGGAAGCAAAGTTATTGCAAAATCAATAGGATTAGCAGTTGCAACATCTATCTATTTAAATTATGGACTACAAATAGGATTTCTAGCTTTAGCTATTCTTATGTTAATAGTTGTTGTAGTTCCAATTCTGTCTATAGAGAGACCTATTCACAATTCTTCTTTAACTCTCATTCAGATTAAAGATGAGACATTAAAGGGCTTAAAAAATCCTAAGGCAAAATGGGCTGTTCTCTTTCTAATAATTTCAAGCATAGGTAACGGTGTTTATGAACCAATAATCAGTAAATTCTTAATAGATAATCATAATTGGGATCCAGCTCTGATAGCAAACATTAGAGCTACCGGAACTCTTATGGGTGGCCTCCTGGGTTTGTCCATCGGATTTATTTCAAGCTTTCTATTAGAGAGTCGATCTAGCTTTACTGTGTATAACCTTTTAAGGGTATTGCTGTTGGTAGAGTCTTTGTCCTATCTTTTATATTCAGTATTTTCGGTGAGTCTTCCAGAATCATTAGGTTTTCTTCTTTTAATGCTTATTGATATATCAATTGCGTGTTCAACAGTTATTGTTTTATCTTCAGCAATGTCAATTTCTAATACACTCTCTAGTGCGACTCTATTTGGTCTCTATATGGGCTTCTCAAACTTTTCTTTTATCATTGGCAGTCAAATAGTTGGATCATCTTTCGGGAATTATCCTTATCCTTTGCTATTTATTTTTGCTTCTTTAACTCTTCTACCTTGTCTATTTATAGTAGATAAATTCGTAATGAGGAGTGACTCCTAGGCTACTCTAGATCCGAAAGAAAACTTCTAATTGCAGAACCAATCTCATTCGGTGATATTTCCTGAATAAAATGTCCTCCTTGAACTGTTACTTCTTTTTGATTTTTCCAGTTTCTACATCTTTCTCTTGTTTTACCCACTAATATTGAACCTGGCTCGGCATTAATAAATAATTTAGGAAAGGTAGAGGTTTTCATAAACTCTTCATAGTCTTTTGCTATTTCTACTACTTCTATTGGTTCGCCTGCAATTGGTATTTGCCTTGGCCAAGTTAGAGTTGGTCTTCTGTCTTCTCCAGGATTAGAAAAAGGTTTTAAATAAACATCCATATCTTTTTCTTTGAGTTTCCCATCACCACCTAATATTCTTTCAACAAATATATTTTTTTCTAAAACTAATTCTTCGCCTGCTTCAGACCTAAATGCTTGAAAAATATTCCTAGCGTTTTCAGGCCAGTCTTCCCAGCTATCTATGGGACCTATTATTGCTTCCATGTATATTACTGATTTGATTTTTTCTGGATTTAATCTAGCCCAGTGAAACCCTAAAGCTGAACCCCAATCGTGAATAACTAAAGTTACTTTGTCTAAACCTAATTGGTCTATTAATCCATAGAGATAATCAGCATGCTCTAGAAAGGTATAACTAGAAGAATCTACTTCATCAAGTTTTTCTGAATCTCCCATTCCAATTAGATCAGGAGCTATTATTCTTCCCATACCTTGCACATGAGGGATTATATTTCTCCAGAGGTATGAAGATGTGGGATTGCCATGGAGAAATAGGATTGGATCTCCTTCGCCTTCATCTATAAATGCCATTTTCTTATTATTGATTTCTAGGTATTTTTTTTCTTCCATAAATTTAAAATGATTTTGTATTGCTTACACATCATAGTAATCTAAATACTAAAAATAAAGGAGAATAAATGCTTAAAACTAGGATCACAGAACTTTTTGGTATAAGACATCCAATAATACAAGGAGGTATGCAATGGGTAGGGACAGCAGAGTTAGTCTCAGCTGTAGCAAATGCAGGCGCCCTTGGAACTTTGACTGCACTAACTCAGCCCAATCCAGAAGCACTATCTAAAGAAATAGCTAGAACTAGAGAGATGACGGACCAACCATTTGCTGTGAATCTTACCGTCCTACCAACTATTAATCCCCCTCCATATGAAGAATATGCACAAGCTATCGTAGGTTCGGGTGTAAAGATTGTTGAAACAGCAGGAAGGAGTCCTGAACCCTTCATGGAATTATTTAAAGAGTATGATGTAAAAGTAATACATAAATGCACCTCAGTAAGACATGCTCTTAAAGCCCAATCTGTAGGTTGTGATGCTATAACTATTGATGGATTTGAATGTGCTGGCCACCCTGGCGAAGATGATATACCTTCTTTAGTTTTATTACCTCAGGCAGTAGAGGCTCTTGATGTGCCTGTAGCAGGATGTGGAGGTTTTAGTGATTCAAAAAGTTTGGTTGCTGCTCTGGCACTTGGAGGAGAGGCTATAGTTATGGGAACCAGATTTATGGCTACAAAAGAATCATTAATACATCAAAACGTAAAAGATAAAATGACTGAAGCAGATGAACTATCTACTAATTTAATGTTTAGAACAATGCATAACACAGCAAGAGTTTTTAAAAATTCTATCTCTGATCAGGTTGTAGAGATTGAGTCTACCGGTGAAGCAACATTTGAAGATGTAAAAGACCTAGTCTCTGGGCAACGAGGCAAAGGAGTCTTTGAAGTAGGAGATTTAGAAGCAGGAATTTGGTCGGCCGGTATATCGGTAGCAAGAGTAAAAGATATCCCTACCTGCGAAGAAATGGTTAGTAGGCTAGTTTCAGGAGCAGAAGATATAATTAACAACAGACTTCAATCTATAAAAGCTTAAGGAAATATGATGTCAGAGAAAGTTTATATGATAGCGAACCTTAATATTCAAGATAAGGAAACATATTTACGATACGAAAAAGGATTTTTTCCTATACTAAAGAAACATGGTGGAGAATTTATAACTTTTGATGATTCACATGAGCACATAGAAGGAGACAGTCCTTTATCAGGCAGAGTAATTATTTTTTCTTTTCCTTCAGATGAGATTGCAATGAATTGGTATAACGATCCAGAGTATCAAGAGCTTTCTCAATACAGAAGGAAAGGAGCCCCCTTGGTGTCATTGACTAAAGTTAAAGGCCTTCCTGCTAGAGGTTAGAATTTTGTTACTTCCAAGAATCTATCACAGATCTAATTTCTTCAATTAATCTTATTGGTTGATCCAGAGGGACATGATGATAAGAATCTTCTATCGGTATTATGGGAGTTCCTTCTTTTACATTTGATCTCATATAATTCATTACTTCTTCGGACATCATCGGGCTATTCGATCCATATATTATTCCTAGATTACAATCTAATTTGAAGGCAACTTCTCTATCTCCTCTTGCTGGTTGAAGCTTTTCAAATAGAGTGTCATCAAATTTCCATTCAAATCCTTTCTTTACCTTTTTTATGGACCAATTAGCTATGTAGTCAAGAATGAATTTATTCTTACAGGGTTGTTCTGGTGCTAATCTAAACCTTTCTAGGATAGCCTCTTTAGTTGGATAGGTTTTTATTTTTCTAATTGGTCCACTACCTCTATGTCTTGAGTAATCAAAAGTAGGGGGTCTTATTGGAGAATCAATCATAATTACACCACTCACTTTTTCTTTAGCAATGTATCCAGCAGTTGCACTCATCCATCCGCCTAAAGAATGCCCACAAATAACCGGCTTATATGGTCTATGGTTTGAGAAGAGATTTACACTTTCTGCTACAGCAAGTATTTCTTTAGCAAAAAGCTCAGAATTATAATTTTTTCTATGATCGCTATCTCCCATGCCGCTTAGGTCTAGAGCCACAACTTCATATTGATCAATAAATAATGGAGCAATAAAATCCCACCAATGCGAATGAGCTCCTGTCCCATGAACCAATACCAGTCCTTGATTTTTTGGGTCTCCCCATTGTTGAAAATTTATAGTAGCTCCTTGAACTTCAAGGCTTTTATTTTTTTTCTCCGTCTTTAAAGATTTTATAAACCAGTCGGGTTGATTCTTCATAAAGCATTCCTTAGCTAAAAACTTTCCTTTAATAACTATAACAAAATAAGGTAATCTATTAGGTATTGAAATTATAAGAAAAGACTATGGAAGATCCATTAAAAACAGTTAATACACAAATGGCAGACCCTAATGAGGAGCCTACTGAACCTCAACCAGCAGCGACAGTTCTTTTAGTAAGAGATTGTAAAGGAGGCGGGGTAGAAGTATTTTTAGTAGAAAGAGCTTCTAAAGCAAACTTTGGAGGAGCATTTGTTTTCCCTGGTGGAAAAGTAGATTTAGAAGATGCTTCAGATGACTTAGAGAAGCTATGTAAGGGTCCTGGAGATATAGAATCTTCAAAAATCTTAGGAGTAAATAAAGGAGGTTTGGCTTACTGGATAGCATGCATTAGAGAATGCTTTGAAGAAGCTGGAATACTCATCGCATATAGAGAGAGCCTAGATTCATTTGATCCAAAAGACAGTAATGAAAGGAACAGGTTTATAGAATATAGGAAAAAGCTAAATGATGGCGAATCAATATTAGAAAAAATGTGCGCAAGTGAAGGCATATATTTAGCTACAGACCGGCTTGCATATTTAGCTCATTGGATAACACCTAAGATTGAAAAAAGAAGATACACAACTAGGTTCTTTGTTGCTCAAGCTCCAAGCGGACAAGAAGGAATCCATGATGGATCAGAGAGTGTAAGTAGTCTTTGGATAAAACCAGAAGATGCATTAAAAAGGCAAGAAGAAGGTAGTCTTTTAATGATAATGCCAACCATAAAAAACTTGCAAAGCATATGTGGTTATTCAAATACAGAAGAATTACTGAATGATAAAAATTCCATAGACCCATCAACGATACCAACAATAGAACCTAAGTTTTTTATAGAAAATGGAAAGATGATAGGCCTCCTTCCAGGAGACCCTGGATATGATGACAGATAAAAAAAGCAATATAGAAAAAATCTCTCCATTAGTGCATAGAGTAACTGCTGGAAACTCAAGTGTTTTTACTGGCCCTGGTACAAATACTTATTTAATTGGAGATAAAGATGTAACTGTCCTTGATCCAGGTCCTGCATTGCAGGAGCATATTGACTCGATTGCTAGTTTCTCATCAAACATAAATCAGATAGTTATAACTCATACCCACTTAGACCACTCTCCTGGAGTAAAGTTATTAAAAGATAAACTAGATATTCCAGCCTATGGTCTAATTACTGATTCTTCTAAAGACCAAGATAGAACTTTAGTTCTTGATGAGCAATTAGAGCATGGGCAGATTCTGAGTTTTTCAGATTATGATTTAGAAGTGGTACATACTCCCGGTCACGCTTCAAATCATCTTTGTTATATCCTGAAGCAAGAAGAGTTAATTTTTACAGGTGACCATATAATGAATGGATCAACAGTAGTAATCGCACCACCAGATGGAAATATGAAACACTACCTAGAATCCCTAGAGATTCTAAAAGATTACAAGTTAAAAACTATAGCACCTGGACATGGAGATCTTTTAGAGAACCCATATGCTGTTGCGGACTGGATTATTCAACACAGACTAGAGAGAGAAAAGAAAGTTAAAGAAGCTTTAGATAAGGTTGGAAAAGGGAATCCAGATTCCCTAGTAGAAGAAGTTTATGATGATGTAAGTGAAGCTCTATTTCCAATAGCTAAATGGTCTCTAGAGTCACACTTAATTAAGTTATATGAGGAAGATAGAATTAAAAAGGAAGGAAAGACCTATTTTTCCAAAAACTGATCTCTAATCTAACTTTATCCCTGTACCTGCTAAGCCACAGTAACCATCTGGATGTTTTCCTAAGTATTGTTGATGGTAATGCTCAGCGTAATAAAATTTATTATTTTGGGCTAATTCAGTAGTAATTCTATTCAAACCGTTCTCATCTAACTTCTTTTGATAAATTTCTTTTGTTTCCTTAGCTAGAGCTTCTTGTTCCGTGTTTAGATAATAAATACCTGATCTATATTGCGTTCCTACATCGTTACCTTGTCTCATTCCTTGAGTAGGGTCATGTTCTTCCCAAAAGATTTTTAATAAATCTACATATGTGACCTTTTGAGGATCAAAAACAACCAAAACAGCTTCAGTATGACCAGTAAATCCTGTGCAAACTTCCTTATAAGTAGGGTTCTTGGTTATCCCTCCAACATATCCTACCGCTGTTGTATAAACACCTTCTGTTTCCCAAAATTTCTTTTCTACACCCCAAAAGCAACCCATTGCAAAGACTGCTTCTTCTAATCCTTCAGGAAAAGGTTTTTTTAAGGGAGTTCCATTTAAAAAATGCTCTTCAGGAATTTCAATTTCTTCATCCCTTCCTACCAGTGCTTCAGACTCTGAAGGAAGAAGTGTTTTTTTATTTAGCAAGTCAGTAAGAGACATTTAGTAATTTTCCCTATTTTTTATTAAATCTTCAACTACAGAAGGTTCAGCTAAAGTTGTTGTATCGCCTAGATCTTCAATTTCATTAGAAGCAATTTTTCTAAGAATTCTTCTCATAATTTTACCTGATCTAGTCTTTGGTAATGCAGGAGCCCACTGAATTATGTCAGGTTTTGCAATTGGCCCTATCTCTTTAGAAACAAGACCAACAAGAGAATCTTTTAACTCATCACTTTGGGGTTCACCTGCCATAAGCGTTACATAGCAATAGATGCCTTGTCCTTTAATATCATGTTCATAACCAACTACAGCTGCTTCTGCAACCTTAGGATGAAGGACTAAAGCACTTTCAACTTCAGCTGTTCCTAATCTATGTCCAGATACGTTTAAGACATCATCTACTCTGCCTGTAATCCAGTAATATCCATCTTTATCTCTTTTTGCACCATCACCAGTTGTGTAATATCCAGGGTACATAGAATAGTAGGTATCTATACATCTTTGATGATCACCAAAAACAGTTCTTATCTGAGATGGCCAGCTATTTTTAATTACCAGATTTCCAGATCCTTCTCCTTCTATTTCTTCTCCTTCTTCATTTAAGAGAGCAGGTTCTATTCCAAAAAATGGTTTTGTAGCACTTCCGGGTTTTAGTTCTGTTGAGCCGGCAAGAGGAGTAATCATTGATGCTCCAGTTTCAGTTTGCCACCAGGTGTCTACTATTGGACATCTATTCTCACCTACAACTCTGTAATACCATTCCCATGCTTCTGGATTTATAGGTTCTCCAACGGTTCCCAATATTCTTAATGAAGCTCTAGATGTTTTTTTAACAGGTTCATCGCCTTGTGCCATTAAAGCTCTAAGAGCAGTAGGAGCAGTATAGAAGATATTAACTTTATGTTTATCTACCACTTCCCAGAATCTAGATGCATCTGGATATGTGGGTATACCTTCAAACATTAAGGTTGTAGCACCATTTGCTAAAGGTCCATAGACAATATACGAATGTCCAGTTACCCATCCAACATCAGCTGTGCACCAATATATATCATTATCTTTATGATCAAACACAAGTTTGTGACTCATGCTTGATTGAAGCATGTAACCACCAGTGGTATGCAAAACACCTTTAGGTTTTCCTGTTGATCCTGAGGTATAAAGTATAAAAAGAGGATCCTCAGCATCCATTATCTCAGGTTCACAATCTGCAGGTGCTTTTAAAATATTTTCTTGATAGTGTAAATCTCTACCTTCTTTCCAATTTATATTTGCTCCTGTCCTTTCATAAACTAATACTGTATGAACATTTGGACAGCTATTGAGAGCTTCATCTACATTATCTTTTAGAGGTATTTTTTTTGATCCTCTTAGTCCTTGATCAGCTGTTATGACTGTTCGACAATCTGAATCTAATATTCTATCTTTGAGTGATTCCGGAGAGAATCCTCCAAAAACTACTGAATGAATAGCACCTATTCTTGCACAAGCTAACATTGAATATGCAGCCTCAGGAATCATTGGCATATAGATACAAACTCTATCTCCTTTTTTAACTCCTCTTTGCTTTAAAACATTGGAGAGCCTACATACTTCTTCATGCAGCTCTCTGTATGTTATTTCTTTTGAAAGTTCAGGGTCATCTCCCTCCCAGATGATGGCAATTTTGTCTCCAGCTTTATTAAGATGCCTATCTATACAATTTTTTGATGCATTTATCTTGGCATTTTCAAACCACCTAACTTCACCCTTTAAAAAATCTTCATGTTTTACGTTTGTCCATTCTGAATCCCAATCTAGATATTTATGTGCTTGATCAGACCAGAACTTCTCCGGATTTTCTATGGATTTATTGTATAAATTTTTATACTCATCATTAGTCATTAGAGAATTTGACTTAATGTTATCTGGAACTTTATAGATGTCTTTTGTCATAGTTTACATATTCTTAAAAGTAAGAATGAATTATAACCAAGAAGTAATTTTTTAGGCTAAATAGAGATTAGAGGCTAACCGTATTTTTGTTTTTCTTCTATTTCCTGTAGATTCTTACAATCAATACACAAAGTTGCAGTAGGTCTAGCTTCTAATCTTCTTATGCCGATTTCTACTCCACAGTAAGGGTTGTAACAGTATCCATAATCATTAGATTGTAATTGCTCTATGGATTCCTTTATTTTTGAAAGAAGTTTCCTCTCTCTATCTCTTGTCCTAATCTCTAAGGCAAATCCCTCTTCGTGAGTTGCTCTATCTGAATCGTCAGCAAAATTATTATTGTTAGTTTGGATCTTAGAGGCTGTTTTATCTTGCTCGAATTCTAGTTGTTCCTTCCAGCTAGTGAGAATAGCCAAAAAGTGCTTTCTTTGTTTTGCACTCATGTATTTCTCTTTTTTATTTAATTTATATGGTTCTATAGACGCCAAGAAAGCCTCTTCTCCTTTATAAGTTTTTTTGGAGGTTGCTGCTTTTTTTGGTGCTGCTTTCTTAACAGCTTTTTTTGCTGTTACTTTCTTAACCGCTTTTTTTGGTGCTGTTTTCTTTACTACTTTTTTCTCAGCCACTTTTTTTGAGCCAGACTTATTTGCTGTTTTCTTTTTGGTTGTTGATTTAGCTTTGGCCATATATTTATATTCAAAAAGTTATGAAGGCGGCGCAATTTATCAGATTTAGATATGAATATCTATATTTAAGTATAGAAATCTTCTTTTATTTTCTTATATTGACCGCTTTCCACTCTTGGACCAGATTTTTTTACTTTCTCAGAGGCTGCAAAACATCCAAATTTCGCAGACTGATTTAATGTTTTTCCATCACAAATTGCATTTAATACTGCCCCTGCAAACATATCTCCAGCTCCATTGCTATCAATAGCCTCAACCTTGGAAGTAGGGATCTCTAATGCTTCTTTTTGATTCCAAGCTATACAGCCCTTTTGACCTGTAGTTATTAGTCCTTGTTCCGAAAAAACTCTTAACCTTTCTATGGATTGTTTTAGATTTTTAGTCTCTGTAAATGACATTGCTTCTAATTCATTACAAAAAATTAAATTACATTTTCTTTTTAGGATCTCTAGAAATTGGTTCTTAAAGATGGAAGCTATGTTTGGATCAGACAAAGATATAGCTATTTTTACTTCATTCTTTTGTGCTATATCAGCTGATTTGATGGCCGCCTCTAAAGCCTTTTCTGCAGTTACTAAATAACCTTCTAAATAAAGAAACGTTGAGTTTTTTATTGAATCTTCATTTATAAAATCTTGGCTTACTTCTCCGCTAATTCCTAGGTTAGTGCACATAGTTCTTTCTGCATCTGGAGTCACCATAACAACACACCTTCCTGTTGGTAGATCTGACTTGGAAGGTATAGTGTCAAAAGATATCTTATTATCTAAAAGGTCTTTGAGATAAAAATTCCCAAACTCATCATCAGACACTCTGCAAGAATAATAACAATTAGAACCAAAATTAGATGCCGCTATGATTGTATTCGTAGCAGATCCTCCACATGCCATAAAACTTTCCTCTTTAGAAAATTCTTTTAGGTCATTTAATAAGCTATCTTGATCCTCACTATCTATGAGGGTCATTGATCTAGGCGATATGCCTTTACTTATAAGTTTTTCTTGGAATTCTGTTTCTATCTGAAAAGTAATGTCTACAATTGCATTTCCCAATGAACAAATATCATATTTCATAATCTAATAAAAAAAGAGTAAATTAAGAAGAGCAATAGTACTTGTAAAGAAAATGCGAATAAAGAACATTCTACTAATTACTCTATTGGGTTTTGTGCTCATTAGTACTATTTTTTTAGTTGCGTATCTGGCTCTCCTTAGTGACAGAGTAGAGCAGAAACTAGATGGTGTGCTATGGACTGTTCCTGCTAAAGTTTATTCTCGTCCCTTAGAGTTAGTTGAGGGATATAAGGTCAGGCCGCAATATATAGAAAAAGAACTGGAATTACTCTCTTATGTAGAAAGAAGGAATCCAACTTCACCTGGCGAATACTTTTTAAGTAAAAATAAGTTAAATATTTATATAAGAGGTCATGAAAATCAGAGACCTGGTCTCTTTGAACTTTCTTTTTCTAAAGGAGAGATAGTTAATATAAAGAGATCAGACGGAATTTCTGTAGATTTAATCTCAATAGAGCCTCTCTCAATAGGAGGAATCTTTCCTTCTCATATGCAAGACAGGATTCTCCTTAATTGGTCCCAGGTACCTAAAGAGCTTATAGAGATTCTTGTTTTAGTCGAAGATAAGAAATTTTTTGAACATCCCGGCATATCCATTAGATCTATATTCAGAGCCTTATTTAGAAATGTAATCTCATTCAGCAAACAAGAAGGTGGTAGCACAATCACTCAACAGTTAGCTAAGAGCCTCTTTTTTAGTCCAGAAAAAACATATACAAGAAAAGTAAAAGAAGCTTTTGCTTCTTTATTAATTGAAACAAATTATTCAAAGCAAGAAATTCTTTTAGCTTATATTAATGATGTTTTTGTTTCACAATCGGGAAGAAGAGCAATTCATGGATTTGAGTTGGGAGCACAACACTTTTTTGGAACTTCTTTAAATAATCTTGATATAGATCAACTATCTTTATTGGTAGGGATGCTAAAAGGCCCATCAAGATATAATCCCAGAAGAAATCCAGAGAGAGCTAAGGAAAGAAGAGATTTAGTATTAGGGATACTTAAGGATTCGAATTTAATTACAAGGAAGGAATACGATCATTACATTTCAAAGACTATAAAGATAATTAAGCCTTCTTTTCGAAGTCAATCAAAACATCCAACTTTTAGTGATTTAGTCACTATCGACTTAAGAAATAACTTTCAAGATAAAGACCTTAGGACAAGGGGCCTAAAAGTTTATACAAATATGGATCCAGTGATCCAACTTTATCTAGAGGAAAGTATTTTAGACACTAAAAAAGATCTAGTTAAAAAATACGGATCAGAACTAGTAGATATACAGATGGCGGCTATAGTTATTGATTCCTTGAGTGGAGAAATACAAGCTACAGTTGGCAGTTCAAATCCAAGGGATTTTGGGTTTAATAGAATTCTGAATGCATCTAGGCCTATAGGTTCTTTGATCAAACCCTGGATTTATTTGACAGCACTAACTGATTACAAAAACTACAATTTAATGACTCCACTGAGTGATAATTTACTAGAAGTAGAAATGCCAAATGGAGATGTATGGACTCCTAAAAACTTTGATAAGAAATTTCATGGGAACGTTCCGCTACATAGGAGTCTTTGGCAATCCTACAATATAGCGACAGCAAGATTAGGTATGTCATTGGGCCATGACAAAGTTCAATCAACTTTAGATTCTTTAAAAATTGAAAATAAACTAAGAGGCTATCCTTCTGAATTCATTGGTTCTTTTGAGCTAACTCCGTATGAAGTAATTCAGTCATATCAGCCTATAGCATCTAAAGGTTTTTATTCGTCATTGAGGGCAGTTAGAGAAGTAACAGGACCCTCAGGAAAATTTGATCTAACTTTTCCTCACAATATTGAACAGGTTCTTAGGCCTGAGCCTCTGCATTTGCTAAGGTTTGCTCTAATGAAAACTTTTGAAGGAGGAACTGCTAGAGGTTACTCAAAAGATAAATTAGAGTCTTGGGCAGTAGGTGGAAAAACTGGAACCTCTGATGACCAAAGAGATAGTTGGTTTGTAGGTTACGCAGGCGAGCATTTAGTCTTAATTTGGATTGGTTTTGATGACAATAGAAAAACTCCCTTGACAGGCAGGAGTGGTGCTTTAGAAGTTTGGAAATCTTTCATGGAAAAACTTAACCCCTTATCTAATAAAACTTCAATACCTGAAAGAATCAATTATCAATGGGTAGATAAAGATGATGGGAAGTTAAGTGGAAAGAGATGTAAAAATTCAATTATTGTTCCCTTTATAAATGGAACTGAGCCCAAAGATACACCAAATATTCGTAAGGGTTGCAGAACAAACAAAGATGTTTTTTCAAAAGACAATCTTAATTATTTTTTAGAAGCTGTTAATCTATGAAAATGGATTTATTTCTTAAAAAAATTACTCTATGTATTTTATTAATTTTAGTTTCTTGCACTAATCAGGTAGTTCAAGAGATTCCAGTAAGTGAAAATAAATTAAATACCTTTAGCGATTCAATAGAAACTCTTATTACTAATAGAGATAACCTCAAGTCTGAGATCTTAAAAATTAATGCTACTTCTCCTTCTATTCAGAGAATACTAAATTTATCGGATGATTTTTGGATTAAGGGAGACATAAAAAGAACTAATTCTGAGCTTGAAAGAGCATTAAGACTTAGTAAAACAGAGTCAGCTGTATACCTTAGATTGGCTCATTTGAGACTTGAACAAGATCTACTAATTGAATCAAAGTCTTTCTCTTCAAGGGGGTTGATGAATACCACAACTTCATCCTGGGAAAAGTTTTTACTGAATATTTATCAAGAATTAGAATAAGAAGAAATCAAGTTTTTGTAATTTAATTCAATATCTCCATCAAATAACCCTGAGGATATTGCTAGAAAATCAACTTTACACCCAGATAACTTATTTATGTTTTCTATATTTATACCTCCAATAGCAACAGTATTTATATCGATCTCTTTAATCATTTCTTTTAAATTATCTATAGAGCAAAAAGAGGTGTTATGTTTAGTTTTAGAACTAAAGACACTCCCAAATGCCACGTAATTTGCTCCTAATTCTTGGGCCTTGAGGGCAATATCTATATTGTTTTGACATGAAATTCCTATGATTGACTCTTCCCCTAATATTTCTCTTGCTTCTAGGTAAGTTGGATCTGAATTTCCCAAGTGAACTCCATCAGCGCTTACTATTTTCGCTAACTTGGGATCGTCATTAATTATAATTTTCGTTTGAAGGTCACCTCTTAACTTAAGTATCTCTTTTGCTAAATAATATTTTTCTTCAAAGTTTCTATTTTTCTCTCTTAATTGAATTAGAGGGATGTCCAATTCAAAGAGAGTAGAAATTTTTTTAAGTAAATCCTTCTCCTCAAGATCATTGGGTGTTATGGCGTAGATACCTTTTAGCATCAGATTATTCTTTTTGGAATTTTTTGACCTTTGCCCAAATCAATTGCGTTCAATAACGATTGATGAACTGTATCTTGTGCCAACTCTATACTTTCTTCTATCTTAATTTCTTTAGCTAGATTTGAGGCTATACAAGATGATATTGAACATCCAGTTCCTTGAAATCTGCCTTTAATCTTAGCAACTTGCCATTCTTTTATTAGCTGTTTATTTTTGTATAAGTAGTTTCTTATTTGATTTTCTTCTTCATTATCCTTAATGAAGATGTAATTTGATTTTAGTTTATGAAACTGTTCAGTTATTTCTGACAGGCTATCTTTATTTGTCAAAAACTTAGCTTCTTCGATATTAGGAGTAACTAATTCTGCATAGGGCAATAAACTTAATTTTAGTTCTTTAATTCCTTCCTTGCTTATTAGAGATCCGCCAGAAGATGTTTCAATTATAGGATCCAGCACTACAGGGATATTTTTATAATTTATTATGATTTCTTTAACTAATTTTATAATTTCTTCATTAGCTAATGCTCCAATCTTTATTGCGCGGATAGAGGAAATGTCCTTCAAAAGAGTTTTAGTCATTTTTTTGAAGAAGTTAGCATTTGTGGCCTTCATACCATTAAAACTATTAGTATTCTGTGCAGTTAAACATGTAACTAAGGTAATTGGATGGCAGCCATTCATAAGTATTGTCTGCGAATCTGCTAATACTCCAGCTCCTCCAGTTGGATCAAGTCCACCTATGACAAGCACAATGGGAGTATCTTCTTTCATGTCTATTTTTTTTGTCTTCTTGGTTTATGAATATATAATTCGCGACCCAATTATACGTTGGCATTGTTAATAGTTCATAAATATGAAAAAAAAGAATATAGGGATAGTAGGGGGTTCAGGATATGCTGGAGAGGAGCTATTATCTTTAATCTCAAAACATCAATACATGAATATCTTAGCTGTTAGCTCAAGAGAGTTTGAAGGGCAGCCTATATCTTCAGTCTTTAAATCCTTCATAGATCCAGAGTTAACTTTTTTAAATCCAACAGATAAAAAATTTTTTGAATGTGATGTAGTTTTTTTCTGTACCCCTCATGGATCTTCTATGTCTATGGCAAAGAAATTTTTAGATAGTGAAATAAAAATAATTGATCTATCTGCAGATTTTAGGATTAAAGATAAAGATACTTGGGAACAGTGGTATGGAATGAAACATGAGCAACCTGAACTCATTGAACAGTCAGTTTATGGTCTGGTAGACATTTATGCTAACCATATAAAAAAAGCAGATCTTGTGGCTGTTCCTGGTTGTTACCCCACTGCAAGTTTATTGGGCATTTCTCCTTTATTAAATAAAGAAATAAATATCAGCAATATAGTTATTGATGCCAAGTCAGGAATGACAGGGGCAGGAAGATCAACAGTTGAAGGGGGTATGAAAAAGGAAATGCATGAAAATCTTAGAGCATATGGTGTTTTAGGGCATAGACATTTACCAGAAATTATTCAAGAAGTTAATAAAGCCAGCGGCAAAGAAATAAACTTAAGTTTTATACCTCACCTAATCCCCATGATGAGAGGGATATATGCATCCATTTATATACATACAGATTCTAAGGCTCTAAATAATGATATTTTTCAAGAGTTTTATAAGGAGTCACCATCCGTAAAAGTAATAGAAGATATACCAAAGATATCTGATGTAGTTAATACTAATAAATGTGAGATATCTCTATTTAATACCTCTGTTGATGGACAGTATCTAGTCATAACAGCAATTGATAATTTACTTAAAGGCGCTTCTGGTCAAGCAATTCAATGCTTTAATTTGATGTTTGGTTTAGAATTAGAAGAGAGTTTTTAATAATAAAACTAAGAAATGATAGAAACCTACAATCCATCGACTATGAACCTTACTGAAGGAGCAGTAGATAAGATACTTGCTCTTTCTAAAGAGGAAGAGGTTAATTTAAGAGTTTATGTTACAGGAGGAGGCTGTTCAGGTTTTCAGTACGGCTTCTCCTTTGATCATGAAATAGATGAAGAGGACACTTGCATCTCTAAAAGTGGAGCAAATTTATTAATTGATCCCCTTAGTCTTCAATATTTATCAGGATCAACAATAGATTACGTTGAAGACCTAACAGGTTCAAAATTTATTGTAAAAAATCCTAATGCTGTAACCACTTGCGGGTGCGGTGAGTCTTTTTCTATTTAAGGTAAGAATATTTCCCCTACACTAACGGGACCTTGACTTCCTGTTACCTTAGAGAGATTAAAGGTTTTATTGGAAATTCTTTCTTTAGCAAGCCAAGCAAATCCCAAAGCTTCTAGATAATCAGAGTTTAATCCCAATTCGTCAGTGATTTCTACTCTGCCTGTTCTTTTATCTATAATTTTCTCAACTAAATATTTATTTTTTGCTCCCCCTCCACAAATATATACAGAATCGGTTTGATCTATATTCTTATTTACTTCCTCAACTATAGAAGAAGCGGTTAATTCCATTAATGTAGCTTGTATATCTCTATTAGAAGGTTTTGTCTTTAATGTATTAAGCTTTTCTAATAGCCAATTCAAACTGAAATAATCTGGACCTGTACTTTTTGGACTAGTTTTATTAAAAAAATCATCGTTTTGAAGTTCTTTGAGAAGCAATTCTTCCGGTTTACCTTCTTTTGCCCAATTACCACTTTCATCAAAATCTTCTCCTTTAACATCTCTTATCCAGGCATCCATTAAGCAATTACCTGGACCTATATCATATCCAATTAGATCAAATTCGGGATGGCTTAATACCGTTAGATTGGCAATGCCTCCAATATTTAATATACATCT
>CENY01170666.1_pt1 | contig 22732 bp, 21 predicted proteins | sample 356181 | NCBI WGS metagenome assembly CENY01 (sample SAMEA2619840, study PRJEB7988) | marine metagenome | isolation source: saline water (ENVO:00002010), including
CAGCGGCGGCACCGGCGACAGCAGCAGTAACAGCACCAGCAGAGAAGGCTGGAACAGTGACAGTAACTTTTGCAATCGCAGAAGTGTCTGAACAGTTCGGGGACTATCCGGTGCAGCCCTATGGAGCTAGCCCAGGTGAATTAAATATGGGCTACTATGATCAGTTGCTAGTCCACGATGGTACGGATCCTTTATCTCCATGGCTCGCTGAGGAATGGACCATAAATGACGCAGGAAACGAACTTACGTTAAAGATAAAACAAGGGGTTAACTTCAATACTCCTGAAGAATTTTCGTCTTTCGGTGATTTTGGAGAATTAACTGCCCACGATGTTGCATGGAACCTAAACAGGCAGAATGCAATGGTAAACCCAGACATAAGATCTGGACTTGGAGCCCAGCTTGGCGGAACCTTTGGGAAAGCAGTTGCAACAGATGATTACACTGTTAAAGTTCCAATGGTAACGGATATATTCTGGGGCATACCAATTAGTGAGTTTGACATAAATGACACTACCGTCGTCATCGACAGTAAAAAAGCATATGAGACAGTAGGTGCAGAGGCTAAAAAACTGGTTCCAGTTGGTACCGGACCGTTCACTATTGGAGAGTGGGAACCTAACAACAGGGGTACAGTACATGCAATACCTAAGCATTGGGCGGAAACAGCTCACATAGGAACCTTTGTTGTCGTACAGGTCCCTGAAATCACTAGCAGACTTGCTATGATGCAAACTGGCCAAGCAGACCTCGGTGAAATTGACTTCGCTAGGCTCCCTGAACTACCTGGAATGGGTCTTAAATTCATTACAACTATGTCTGATAAAGACACGATGACTCTGAGTGTTATATGGCCAGGTAACCTTTGGACAGACGTAAATGCAAAAACCGGTGAGGCTCTCACTCCTTGGGAATCCGAGGTGTTTGCAGTCGACCATCCATGGATTGGATGCCCTTGGGAGGATAAGTGCCCTTACGATGACACTGACAACCCAGATGGGATCAGCGATATGGAGCAAGCCCGTCTCGTGCGATGGGCCCTCGGTATGGCTATTGATCGGGAGGGAATTAACGAGGTACTTCAAGGAGGCCTTGGGACTCCCATTTACCAAGAGCTTATGGGACCTAAGTTCCCTGGTTGGGACCCAAATCGTACGGTCACCTCGGCCGCTATCAAGGGTTACCATGAGAAATACGGCGGGACTGACTGGGTAGAATACGATGTACCAGCCGCAGAACCAGATTACAAATGGCCGTGGAAGATACCTACAGATCTAACAGAAGCTGGTCGCCTATTAGACCTGGCTGGATACCCTAAAGGTTCAGACGGCGTACGGTTTGAGATAAAGATGAACAAATACCGATGTGAAACCGGTGATGTATGTCTTGAACAGGCTGACGCAGTGGCAGCTGGATGGGAAGAGCTCGGAGTCAAAACTACCCTGCTGACGGAAGAATACGGAGCAGTGGTTGTCCCTAGAATGGCTAATAGGACTCAAGCTTACCCTGTCGTTAAAAACTGTAGCGTGGAGACAGCCAACTACCCGTTGGACTGGCCACCCCCACCGTCAGACAGTACGTTCAGCCGACCTAGCTGGGGTTGTTCTTTTGAGAGCAAGTACCTCGACTACATGTACGTCAACATAAATGGTGAACGTGACAAAGCAAAAAGAGAGTCTTTGCATCTAGACATGGTTGATTACTACTTCTACTGGCAATTGTACGGTGGAATGGTGCAACCTCCTAGAGGTGTTGCAGCCAATCCTGCTACGATAGACTCATGGTCATCACGATCATCGGCTGCTGGTGCTTGGGGTAGACCTCAGCACATACTACCAGCGAAATAAGTGAACTAACGCATCCTCTCAGGACGAAACTCTGGGGGGGTGCGCTGGTTTGAAACTGTGATGAAGAACCCCTCATTGTTTTCTATCAACTACGTACCATGAAGGCCGGTTCACAAACATATTGGAGGACAATACCCTCATAGAGAGGGTTTATTTTATTTAATGAGTCGATTTCTAATAAGACGACTATTTTCCATGTTCATCTCAATTGTAGGTGCTACGGTCTTTATTTTTGCGTTAACCCGAGTTGGCCCAGATCCACGCTATTTGTATATCCCGGAAACTGGTGGAATAGGCATTCAGGAAGATTTGTGGGAAGAACTAGGAGAACAATTAGGAATCAATGATCCTCTGCCTGTCCAATATGGGAAATGGGTATGGAGGATGCTTCAAGGAGATATGGGGGAATCTATAGGAACTCTTCGGCCTGTAAGCTCGATAATATGGCAGCATTTACCGGCCACATTATGGCTAGCCTTAGGTGCATGGATATTTGCTGCTGTGGTAGGCATTTCGATGGGGATACTAGCATCTGTTAAAAGAGCTACTATTTGGGATTATGCTGCTAGGGCATTTGCTCTAGTCGGCCAAGCTACACCTCAATTCTTCACAGGTGTCCTTGCTATCATGCTTTTTTCCGTTTACATGGGCTGGTTTCCGGCTGGCACAAGAGGAAATCATGAAGGCTTTTTCTTGTCCTGGGGGAATCTCAAATATTACATATTACCTTGGATTGTATTAGGCTGGCCGGCAGCAGCGGGAATAATGCGGTTAACCCGATCTTCAATGCTGGAAATTCTAGATTCTGAATATATAAAACTTGCTAGAGCTAAAGGCGTAGCAAGCTTACCTTTAATATGGAAGCATGGATTAAAAAATGCGATCATTCCTCCACTAACTTCTATGCTTGTCTTGCTGGCAGATTATCTAAATGGAGCCTTGGTAGTTGAAATAGTTTTCTCATGGCCTGGTATCGGACAGGTAGCTCTAAACCAAGCGGTTTATGATAATGACTGGCCGCTGCTAGTTGGGACCGTCTTTTCCTTTATAGGTATATACGTGACGTTTGCCTTCATAGCCGATCTTCTTTACGCATTTATAGATCCACGAATCAGGTATAGTTAGGTTTATATTTATGGCTTTACAGGAAGACGATTTAAGAGTCCTAGGATTGCATGAAAGACCCCCTGTAATTAGGGAGTTACGATCCATATGGATATTCATAAGAAATTGGCCTGTTATTCCGATCACTATTTTAAGCTTACTAATATTATCTGGTGTTTTAGCAGATGTTCTTGCCACTCAAGATCCTAGGAAAGGAGGAATAAGAGATCGACACATACCTCCTGCCTGGACAGAGGAAGGAACAATGGACCACATATTAGGAACAGATCATTCTGGACGAGATGTTTTTACCAGGACATTGTACGGAGCTAGAATATCGCTTGCTGTAGCGTCCGCCGCATTATTGAGTGGATTTATTATCGGGACCACACTAGGCATCGTCAGTGGTTACGCTGGTGGTTGGATTGATGAAATCATCACCCGAATAGTAGACATATGGCAGGCTCTGCCATTTTTAATGGTAGCCTTGGTTTGTGTAATGATATTCGGCCAAAGTACTACTTTATTATTATCGCTTATGGTTCTTTTGGCCTGGCATCCTTTTGTTAGGGTAATAAGAAGTCAAACCCTGACTATAAAAAACCAACCATACGTTGATCTTGCCAGAGTAGCAGGAGCATCCCTCCCAAGAATCCTTATCCGCCACATCCTTCCAGGTGTTATTAACACCGCGGTGGTGATAGCCACCTTGAGCGTTGGATCTCTAATTCTAGCTGAAGCCGCATTAAGCTTTCTAGGAGCGGGAGTGCCAGCGCCAACCCCTGCTTGGGGAATAATGGTGGCTGAGGCTCGCGGCTATCTGAAAACAGCGTGGTGGCCTGCAATATTCCCCGGAATGTCTATTTTTCTCGTCGTCCTATCTCTGAACTTCATGGGAGATTGGCTCCGAGATAAGTTGGACCCTAGACTCCGACAACTTTAATTTAAACCGATTGGGACTTAAATCAGAGGGAGATGACTTGATCAGGAGGATTTGGAGCCAAGGCTGCATACAAATCAGGAAAACATCCGACCGTCACACCGTCCACGGTACCGTTTGGCTCCGCTGAGCCCGCTTCTCCAGTAGCAAGCTCTCTTTGGATGGCACACTGATCGCACATCATCAGTAGAATTCCCTTTTCCTTTGCTATGGCAGCCAATCTTTCACCTTTGGGATCACCCTTTCTGAGCATGTATGTGTTGTCATCAAAAAAGAATATTCCTAAGACATCCACTCCATGCCGGCTTTCTTCTAATTGAGGCAAGATCATTGTTCCAACCTTGTAATTGGCAGCATTTGGAGTATTTAAGATATAAGCAACTTTCATATTCGTAACTTCCTTAATTTTTTAATTGCCAAATAATATAACTCAATTTTCTTTAAGTTTGTCTCGACAAAATGTCTTTTAATCTATTTTTAACGGTGATGTTGCGTGTAAAATATTTAATGTTGCTGAAAAAAAGAAAAATAAGTTAGAAATGGCATTTAATGTTGCATAATGATTTAATGGTTACGATGTCTATTTATAAAGCCAAACATTTTTAAACTAAATCTAATTTGTTCGATGGCAGCCAAAAACATAGCCATAAACATGCAGTCAAAAATTTCTATATACTGCCTCTGATCACTTAGCTGAAAGGGGGTAAATAGCGATGGATAAAGCTCTTCAAGGAATCAGGATTTTGGATTTAAGCCAATACGAAGCTGGACCTTCTTGCACCCAAGTGTTGGGATGGTTAGGGGCCGATGTAATTAAAGTGGAACAACCTGGAAAAGGGGATCCTGGCCGCTCTGTACAGCTTTCGGAACCCCAAAGAACCTCTCCATATTTTTTAAATTTTAATAGTAACAAGAGAAGTGTTACTTTGGATTTGAAAAATGAGGCTCATAGGGAAGTGTTTGTAGATTTGGTAGTGGAATGTGATGTGTTGGTTGAAAATTTTGCCTCTGGTGTTTTAGAAAGATTAGGTTATACATACGAACGCCTCTCTGACATCAATCCAAGAATTATTTTTGCACGGTTGAAAGGCTTCGGAACATATGGACCTTACAGTGAATTTAAGAGTTTTGATCCGGTGGCTCAAGCAGCGGGTGGTGCTATGGCAGTAACAGGTGTGCCTGGCGGGCCACCATTGAAGCCAGGTCCCAACATAGGTGATAGCGGTACCGGTTTACATGGGGTGATAGGGATACTTGCAGCCATCATACAGAGGCAAACCACTGGGAAAGGTCAAGTAGTTGAGGTTTCTATGCAAGACGCTGTGGTTAGTCTCTCTCGGGCCTCCATGAGTGTCTTCAGTGATACAGGTGAACCTCCGGCTAGAAGAGGCCCCAGAACTCCGGGCAGAGCGGGAGCTGGTGTATATAAATGCGCACCGGGCGGTCCAGATGACTACGTATACGTTTTGGCTATGTCGCAGAGAAGGAATATTTGGGAAGATTTCATGAATGCAATAGGTAAAGAAGAACTATGTGAATCTGAAATTTTTGATGACCCGGCAAAAAATTCAGAAGAGATAGATTCTATAATCGAAGATTGGACCAGCCAAAATTCAAAGGAAGAGGTTATGGCAATTTTGGGGAAGGCTGGAATCCCATGTGGAGCAGTGTTAAATGCAAAAGATATATATAGCAATGAACATCTGAACCAAAGGGACATGATCGTCGGAATTAACCATCCAGATCGCGGAGAATTTCGGGTATTGGGTTGTCCTATAAAACTATCAGATTCGGTTGCAGAGATTGCCAGTCCTCCGCTTTTAGGACAACATACTGAGGAGATTCTTTCTGACGTTTTGGGTTACACCAAGGCGAAGATCAAATCAGTATTAGAATAGAATGTTATTTAGGTAATTTACCCATTTCTTGTAGGGTTTTCTTTACCACTTTGATAGATGAGACAGCCGCCGGTACCCCAGCATATGCGGAAGCATGAATTAACAGAGCGACTATTTCTTCAGGCGTGACGCCGTTATTTATGGCTCCTCTTGTATGTAGGGCGATTTCACCTTCCGCTCGTAGTGCGACGAGTACAGAAAGAGTTATAAGACTTTTAGTTTTTTTATCTAACGGGCCTCTTGTCCACACTCCCCCCCAAGCATTTTCAGTTATAAATTCTTGGAAAGGTTTATCAAAATCAGTTGCTCTAGCGAAGGAATCCTCGACATATTCATTTCCTAAAACTGATTTTCGCATTTCTAAACCTTGATCAAATTGACTAGACATTATGTAAACTTCTCCGTTTGTGACATTTGTATTTTTGTATCGGTGATAATTTTATTTACCTTCTTTGATAAAGTCGGCAATTCTTTCGGCCATAGTCATGACTGTTACGTTGATGTTAGCTCTTACACACTCAGGCATTATTGAGGCATCTACCACTCTGAGATTTTTGACTCCGTGGACCTTGCCAGTTTGGCTGACTACCGAATATGGGTCTGATGTAGGTCCCATTTTGTTCGTGCAGGATATATGGTGCCCGGTGGTTACTTCTTTCATTAACCAAGAATCTAAAGACCTATCAGATTCCAGATCTGAATCTACAGGTGTTAAACGTTCTTCGATCATGGAGGACATATCTGGATGGGTTTCCAAATCCACCAACATTCTTACTCCATCACGGAAACGCCTTTTATCTTCTTCTTCCGTAAGGTAATTATAATCAAGGTATGGTTGATCCCTGTAATCATTGGAGTTAAGTTTTACCTCGCCCTTACCTTTTGCCAAATTTATACATAAGTTAGTTTGTATTCCGATTGGTTCTGTTCTTAAACCTCCCCTTTCGGGCCTATCGCTCGCGACGGCCATCATGTAGACAATCATGTCATTATCAAGATCTGATCCGTCTGCTGTATATCTGAGAGTGAGTTGAATTCTGGGGCCTAATGCGTCCAAATCCACTTCAGGCTTCGTCTTCCAAGTTACGTATACCATTGGATGATCAGCTAAGTTTTGCCCGACGCCTGGTGAATCTTTGATGGTGTTAATTCCATGGTGACTAAGGTGATTTTTGGGTCCCACTCCCGACAACATAAGTATTTGAGGTGAGACAACAGCTCCTGCACTGAGAATTATCTCTTCCCCTTCAACTGTAAAGGTATCGTTTCCAGAAACCACTTCAACCCCTGTAGCTATAGGTTCTTTACCCGAGGTATCAAACACGATCTTCTTTACTAATACCTCAGGCCTGATAGTTAGATTTAATCTGTGCCTTGATAGTCCTAAATAACCTAAAGCTGTGGACCACCTTATTCCATTTGGATTATTCAATGGTAAAGGGCCGACTCCTGTTGTCCCAGGCGCGTTTGCATCTTCGCATGCAGGGAAGCCAGCGTCGAGGCAGGCTTGTTCAAAAGCATTGCTTGCTGGAAGCCACGTATCTCTAGGGAAACGATGGCAAATGATAGGTCCATCGGAGCCGTGAAAATCACCTGGGTCATCCTGATATGTAGTGTCGGTTTCCACTTTGTTGAAATATGGCACTAATTGTTGGTAGTCCCATAAATCATTCCCCATATCAGACCAGTTGTCGTAGTCTTGAGGTATCCCTCTAAGGAATATTTGGCCGTTAATAGCACTTGATCCGCCAGTAACTTTCCCTCTAGGCACAGATATTTCTGCGTCATCTGTTCCTCTGGCCATATATTGCCAATTATGGTCACTAGTGGATATCTCCGTTCCAGTGGCATAGCCATATTTGACCTCCTCTGGAAGACTTTCAAGATCCGGGTAGTCGGGTCCAGCTTCTAATAAAAGTACTGATTTACTGGGATCTTCGCTCAATCGGGTTGCTAGTATCGATCCAGCTGAACCTGCTCCGATTATTATTGTGTCGTATTTCATTTTTAACGACTCCTTGGATCAAAATGGCTAATTTGCATCTTTTGATTCTTAATTTTATTCATCTATGAATTTTTTGAACGCGTCTGGATCAATTTCTAAACCATGTCCCGGTCTTTCTGGTAAGGAAATCACTCCGTCTTTAGGCAAGACTGGCTCCTTGTATAGCTTGGATACTTCTTCTGCTGGACCAGTAAACTCTTCTGAAAATTCGTGCGGTCGTACAGCATTGGTTACAGTGGAGTAGAGGTGTAAACTAGCCATGGAATTTGCTCCGACACTTGGGCTGTGCGGCATAACAATTTTGTTGTGGATCACAGCTAGTTCATAAACTCTCATCATTTCTGACAATCCACCGACGTTTAATACATCCGGTTGCAATATGTCGGGATTGCCAAGAGAAATCAGGTCTCGGAATCTCCACGATGAAATTTCTTGTTCTCCAGTAGAAACAGCACAATCAAGAGCGTCGACTACTTGCTTCAATCCGGGAAAATCATATTGAGGTAGAGGTTCCTCAAAATGGAAGATACCCAGCTCTTCAAATCTCCTTCCTTGTTCTATTGCGGTTGGGACAGAATATCCACAGTTTGCGTCAAATGCTAATGTGCAGTCATCTGGTAGCCATTCACGGCATTTTTGAAAAATAGCGAGGTCCTTTTTGGGATTTGAATCCTGTCTGTAATCCCTCCAATCCATTCTCACCTTAAAAGCTCTGTAACCCTTGTCATAACCTTCTTGCACCTCTTCCAACATCTCTTCTGGGCTTTTGCTCCAGCCATTACCTCTACTCCAGTAAAGAGGAATGTCGGTTCTTCTCGCACCGCCTAAAAGTTGATATATAGGCAGATTGGCAGCCTTACCTGCTATGTCCCAGAGTGCAACATCCACTGAGCCTACAATTTGGGAGGGAAAGCGAGTTGCTTGCTGACCTTCGCCCAAAGCAAGTAATTCCCATATTTTTCTAGGTCGGGTTGGGTCGGCGCCAATAAGTAGTGGCTTTATTAACTCTTCTAGATACGCTCTCACAACGGTCAGATTTCTACCGGCTTCCGAAATTCCGGTTATTCCTTCGTCAGTGTGTACTTGTAAGAGAAGACGGCCAGGTCTTCCCACGAAGGGTCTGGCATTCTCCCCCTGAGGTGCTCGGATTCGATTTACTGTAATGTCAGTGATTTTCAAGTTAGTCTCCTTTGTAAATCATTTCTTTTTTTTAATCAGAAGGACAGCAGCAGCGGTCGAAATTAGTCCGAAGGCAGACCCTACTGCGATTTTTATTGGATGTTTTCTCGCTGATTTATATATTGGAGAAAGTTTATTTCTTATAGATAAAGAAGTTTCTTTTCCTGATTCAACAGCATTTTGCATATATTTTGTTTTCGAATCTATTACATTTTCACCATCTGGGGTATTAGGAAAATCAATATTGCTAATGATGGCATTAGCTTCTTTTGATAAAAGTTGAGGGTTAGAAGAAAATTCTTCCCAAACTGCCAATTCCATTCGACTACCTTTTTGCATCCCTGAAGGTTCTTCTGGGTCTAAGGTGGCGAATTTTCGAAGTTTAAGTGCGACAGCATCAGGATTTCGAAATTTTACTGGGTCTGGAGTAGTTTCAGGATCGGTCAGATGTCTTAAATATTGGCTTAATTCTTGAGCCTCTGGACTATTTTCACGTACTCGACCATGGTTCAGGTACGTATGAAGAGCGAGTATCGTCTCTTCCCTACTCCACGGAGGTATTTTTACCATGTCTGTGATCCTTCGTTATTCTATCGACTGGAAAGTTACATAAAGTTGAAAAATTGTGCAAATTTAGTTCCTGAATTTTATTAGGTTATACTTCTCTCAAGAGTCAAAATGCATAAATGAGTCAAAAAGTCATAAAAGAAACCCCCAAAACGCTAATTTCCTCGGACGATCTTAAAAAAATTGTCGAGGATTCAGTCACTAGTCAATATGTCAGTTTAGACATAGAAGGAAATGGGTTTTTTAGATACCCGGAATTTGTTTGTTTAATTCAAATTTGTATAGGCAAAGATATATACCTAATTGACCCTCTAGCAATACACGACCTTTCTGTACTTGGTGATATCTTCGCTGATCATAATATTACGAAAATTCTTCATGCTGGTGATTATGATATTCGAAGTCTGAATAGAGACTACGGATTTTCATTTTCCAATGTTTTTGATACTAGTTTGGGTGCAGCCCTACTAGGATCCAAGAAATTAGGTCTTGATTCGGTTTTGAAAGAATATATCGATGCTGATGTTACTAAAGATAAGAAGCTTCAAAGGAGCGACTGGACTATTCGACCACTTAGTAAGGAAGCGCGAATATATGCTGCTGATGACGTTAGGTATTTGTATGGTGCCATGCAAGTCATAGAGGAAAGACTTGACAGTCTAGGTAGGCTTTCATGGTTGAGAGAGGAATGTGAAAGACTGCAACAAGTGAAATTTAATGCTAAAGACGAAGATACTGCATTCCTGGATGTCAAAGGTAGCAAAAATTTAGATGGTAGTTCCTTGTCTGTCCTTCAGTCGTTGTATGCAGTCAGAGAAGATGAAGCCATCGGTAAAGACCGTCCACCATTTAAGATTGTTGGCGATTCAGTTTTGGTAGCCATAGCTAAAAACCCATATTCTGACTATTCAGAAATTAAAGGAATAGGTGCTTGGGGACGCCCAGGAGTATCTAAACGCATCAGGAAGATAGTGACTGATGCTCTTGCTCAGGAACCTGTGGAAAGGCCGGTAAGTAAGGCCACCCGGAAAAAGGCCATGTCCAATAAAGAAAGGGAAAATGCCAATATTAGATTGAAAGAACTAAAGGAATGGAGAAAGGCCATTGGCCAAGAACTTGATGTAGATCCAAGCTTATTGTGGCCTACAAATAGTTTGAACAGACTTTCTAGAGATCCTAATACCTTTGAAACAGAGATTTTTGAACCTGAAGTAAGAAGTTGGCAACGGTTCGAATTTGGAAATAAATTAGAAGAAAAGCTATCGTCTTTCCAATAATTAGAATCGTAATAATTGAAGAGGTGGCTGTATGGAATTTTCGATATCATGGTTGATAATAGTTGTTTTATTAGGTTGTTTGAGCCTTCTGGGAAGAATATGTTTTAGGATGAGATCTTCATTATCTGAATTGAAATCTCAAATTAGAAGTCAATCCACTAGGTATGGCCAGATAACTGAACAATTTTTACCTCTGGTGGAATCTTACCCTTGGGATAGTAAACACTTTAGGTTTTTAGGTAGTCCGATTGACGGCATTCAGTTTGAGGAAGACAGGATAATTCTTGTCGAATTCAAATCTTCTTCTAGCCAAATGTCTGCCAGGCAAAGGAAAATAAAAAACTTAGTTGAACAAGGAAAAATCGACTTTGAATTAATTAGAGCCGGATAGAAAGTGAGAAAGGTATGAGTAACTTGTTTACCCCTATAACTATAAGGGGAGAAAAGATAAGAAATAGACTTTTTGTTGCCCCTATGTGTCAGTATTCTGTAAACCGAGAAGATGGTATGGCAACTGATTGGCATATGGTTCATTTAGGGACCAGAGCTGTGGGCGGAGCTGGTTTAGTTATGGCTGAGGCGACAGCTGTGTCGCGAGAAGGAAGGATTTCGCCTCAGGACCTAGGTATTTGGTCCGACAAACATGCATCTGTATTGGAACCAATAGTAAATTTCATCGATTCTCAAGGCGCAACACCCTCTATTCAACTAGCGCACGCTGGTAGGAAGGCTTCCCATAAAAGGCCTTGGGAAGGAAGTGATGTTTTAACAAAGGAGAACGGAGGTTGGGATATAGTTGGGCCGTCGTCTTTAGAATACGACGATGGCTGGATGGTTCCTGAGGAATTGTCTATAGAAGACATCGATTCGATAGTTTCCGATTTTTCTGCCTCTGCAGTTAGATCTGTTCAAGCTGGATTCAAGGTACTAGAGCTGCATATGGCACATGGGTATTTAGCTTGTGAATTTATGTCGCCACTTTCCAATAATCGAAATGATAAATATGGTGGATCTTTAAAGAATAGATGCCGGTTTCCAATCGATATCGTTACCGCTGTTAGAAAAGCCATTCCTGATTCTATGCCCTTGTTGGTTAGAATATCTGCAACAGAATATATGACAGAGGGATGGTCGATTGAAGATTCTATAGAACTGTCGGGATGGTTCAAGGAGGAAGGAGTAGACATGATCGATTGTTCTTCTGGCGGGAATTCGGCAGATCAAGATTTAGAACCATATCCTGGGTATCAAGTGCCTTTTTCATCTGCTATTAAGAAGGAAGTTGATATATTAACTGGTGCAGTGGGGTTGATTACAGATCCTTATCAAGCTGAACAAACTCTTCGAAATGAAGATGCTGATGCTATTTTATTGGGAAGAGAACTACTAAGGAATCCATATTGGGCTTTAAATGCACAGGTCGAATTGGATGGTGAAGATTCTGTGTGGCCACCCCAATATGTAAGGGCTAGGCAATAATCAATTTAGAGTTTTTATTTAAACCATTTCTGGGCTAAAAAAATTATAATTCCGATGGCAAACCCTACAGCTGTGATTCCTATATCTCCCTTTATCAGACCTCCAGTAACGAGACCTAGAGACAAGGAAAATGCAGCGACTAGAATGAACCAACCTTTATTCAAAGACGATTTCCCTTTGTATTAAATGAATATAACGTTTATCTTAACCGTTAAAGTGAATTACAGCTATATTTAGGGATAGGTCTATTTTTGGAATGACATAGTTAGGTAAGGAGTAGGATAGATATGGACAAGGAAATTTTGAGATTGGCTGAAAGGGCAGCAAATCTTCTAAAAGAATCCAATCAAACTATCGGGATTGCGGAATCTTCTTCCGGAGGGCTTATTTCTGCTTATTTGCTGGCAATACCCGGTGCCTCTAAGTATTTTATTGGTGGGTCAGTCATTTACACCCGCGTGGCGCAAAAAGGTTTATTGAAAGTAAAAGATGAACAGATGGAAGGGTTGAGAGCATCTACAGAAGAATATGCTTCATTGAATGCTAAAACGATTAAGGAAACACTTGAGACTACTTGGGGATTGAGTGAGACTGGGGCAACGGGCCCGGCTGGAAATAGGTATGGAGATGCCGCAGGGCATTCATGTATAGGAATATCTGGCCCAATATCTCGTGCTATTACCATCGAGACCGGTGCAGACCAAAGACAACAAAATATGATTTCTTTTACTAAAGAGGCTTTAGAGTTTTTGATAAATTGTCTTGAGGATAGCCGTTAGTGACCTGTAGTTTTGATCTTAATTCGTTGTTTTTGGTCGGATGCTAGGTGGAGACATAAAATCCTTTTCCGGTTTGCCCATTGCTTGCAAGACAAATATTCCTATTGCCATCACAATAACTATTCCATAGAACATTGGCTCGTAGCTACCAAGATTGTCATAGGATAAACCGGCCAGTATAGGTCCAACTGCAAATGATATTGCGGTACCGTATCCTGCGAATCCAATTATGCTGCCGAAACTTTTGAGACCAAAATAATCTTGAATAATCATGTTTATTAACGTGCCGAAAGCTCCCATGCAGATCCCCCATAGTGGAGAGCAAACCCAGATTATGCCAGGAGTAGTTGGGTTGATTGAGAGTATGAGCGCCACTGAAAGACCGAAAAAGGATATCATCATGGCGTATCGGGCGGTAATTCGCTCACCTAGAACTCCAAATACTATTTTCCCACTCATACCTCCTATGGCTAGGATACTCATCGCTGTTGCCGCTGTGCCAGGATTTATTCCTTCGTTAACATAGTGAGAAATGAGTTGTGGCAGGAGAGAAGCAAAAGGAGTTGCTCCAACCAAGAATATATAAAGGAGTAGATATAAGTTTTTTGATCGAATAGCTTCATTCATCGACATGCCCGGCAGCTCTGTATTTTTTACACTTGGTTCTGTCAGTAGGACTGCAGAATTTACAGATTGGGGCTCCCTTAGTGCAATTAACACAGTTATGGCTATTAGAAAAGTTAATAGACCTTGTATGTAATAACCAGATTGCCAACCGCCAAATGCAATAACAGCTCCTATCATGCCGGGCATCACAACTCCCCCGAAATTGTTTCCCATCATAGCTATACCCATCACACGGCCCCTCGCATTTGGAAACCATAGCCCAACTATTCTGCCTACAGGTGCCATAGTAGAAGAGAAGCCCGCATATTGTAAAAAACTCAGAGCATACCAATGCCAAAGTTCACTCATCATTGGCCTTAGCAGATAGCTGAGAGCAGTTAGTAGGACACAGAAAGTCACTACCATTCTCGGCCCTTTACGATCTATCACTCGACCTACCATAGGCCCTAATATTTGGCCGATTGCTAAAAATGAGAGAGATGCGTTGATATGAGTTCGGGACCAACCGAATTCTTTGGCCATCTCGTCGCCAAATAACGCAAATGTATACGTGCTAAAACCAATCAAGGCGGTGGAGATACCAAAACAAACCGCGACAGCCCACCAACCATGGGATGGATTAATAGGATTCCATTTTGATCTGGATATATTAGCTTGAGACAATTGGTTCCTCAATGTTGGGTTAAGTGCACTATGTTAATCTATTGTGTAGTTTGTAACATAAACATGCTTGTGCTGAAGATTCTATACTTACGTAATAGGCTTCTAGCGTTTTTAAAGGAATCATAGTGACATATATTACAGGTCTAGCCCTCAGAAGAGGGCCGGTGACAATATTAGCCTTCGTACTAATATTGGCTGCCGGGTTATTTACTTTCGTGAACTTGCCAGTTGAGGTCTTGCCACGAGTTCAATTTCCACTTATGACCGTCAATGTAGATTATCCTAATGCTGGTTCTGAAGAGGTGCTTAAGGATGTCACTTATCCATTGGAACAGCATTTGAATGGACTGGACAACTTGGAAACTATTCAGTCGACTTCAATAGAGGGGACTTCAATTCTCCTACTTTTCTACGAGTACGGTTCTAATATGGAGCAAGCTCAGAAAGAATTGGAATCTCGTCTTGTCTCAATGGAACTGCCGGATGGAACAACGCGACCTGAAGTAGGCGGAATAGACCCTGGCAGTGAACCTATTTTGCAATTGAGTTTGACCAGCGACATTTTAGATTTTGCAGCTATGTCGGCTATTGTGGATGCCCAAATAGAACCGGCAGTGAATTCCGTGGAAGGGGTCAATCTAGTATCTGTTGCGGGAGTACAAGAATTTCAGTTATTAGTTCAAATTGATCCCACCAAATTAGCAGCTTTACAAGAAAACCCTCTACTTAAAACACCAGACCAAATTTCAATATCTCGGATAGCAAAAGAACTTCGAGAAAGCAATTTTTCTGTACCATCAGGATTCCAGTTTGATGGTTCCCAAATGATCTCAGTCAGGACCATTAACTATGTTGATTCGATTGAGGAAATACAAAATATTCCTTTAATAATTCTGGAAAACGAAGTTATAAATCTGGGAGATGTGGCTGAAATACTGCTTGCGCCCTCATCCCAAAATTCAATTTCTCGGACCAACGGCTACTCCAGTTTGGGTATAAGTGTCACAAAAGAGCCCAATGCGAATACCGTGGATGTCTCTAAGGCAGCACTCCAGAAGGTACGAGATGTGTCGATTATTGAAGGTATCGAAGTGGTCGAAATTTATAATGCAGGCCCTGAAATTGAAAGTCAGCTGAATACTTTGAAAAGTGAAGGGATGTATGGGTTTATTTTCGCTGTTGCGGGAGTATTTCTGTTTCTTCTTAATGTTCGTAAAGGTTTTCTTAGGGGTCTCACACTTTCGCTAAGGCCCACCTCAGTCATTGCATTAACTATTCCCATCAGTATATTGGGAGGAGTTTTACTAATGGGATTTACGGATCTTACCTTGAATATTATGACTCTAGGCGGGTTAGCAATTTCAGTTGGTCGAGTAGTGGATGACAGTATTGTGGTGTTGGAGAATGTTTATCGTCACATGCAAAGAGGAGAGTCCCCAAAAGTAGCTGCCTTTAACGCAACAAAAGAAGTAGCTGCGCCGATAACAGCTTCTACTTTAACCACGATAGTGGTTTTCGCTCCTTTAGGTTTTATCCAAGGGTTAGTAGGTTCCTTTTTCTTTCCATTTTGCATTGCTGTGAGCTTTGCCCTCATTTCTTCTCTGGTAGTAAGCGTGACATTGGTACCAGTTGTCGGAGCTTTCATACTCAGGCCAGGAGATCTGTCTGACGAAGGCGGAGATTCTTCTCTTTCACTTATCCAAAGAATCTATAAACCAACTTTACAGTGGGCGTTGGGCCATAAATTGGCATCAGTGGGGATAGCTTTCGCCCTTTGTCTGGCAAGTTTAGGCTTACTTAGATTTATTCCGGTTATCTTTTTTCCAACTGGACCAGACAGATATATATCTATAGATATTTTTGTGCCACCAACATCTACCCCTGATCAAAGCAATTCTGCCGTACTTGTAGCTGAGCAGGAGCTTGAAAATTTGCGAAAGATAGGACAAGTGGAGAATTACCTGACAACCATAGGAGATGAAGGATTGGCATCCTTTCCGGGTGCAGGTTCCCCTAGTAGCGCTAATATTTTTGTGAATGTTGATAGTTCTGCTCCAGCCAGTATCACCGATGCTTTGAGATTTTCTTTATCGCCCACGGCAACTAGCGAATATAAAGTCACGGAAGGTTCTGGTGGCCCTCCAGAAGCAGGGTTGGAACTTCGGATAACGGCGGGGTCTTTAGAAGCGGTCTCAAAAGTCAACCAAGAAATCCTTGAAGCTTTGAAAGATGTTTCAAGTGTCGAAAATGTGGAAAGTGATCTTACCGGTACCAGACCAGAAATGGTAATTAAGGTTAATTCTGAATCAGCATCCAGGCTAGGGCTGACGCCAAGAGAAGTCGCGAGCAGGATTAGTGAGCCAATGAAAGGCCAAATGATTGGGAACTTTTCTATTGAAGGAAAAGATGTAGAAGTATTACTAACGGTGCAAAGCTCGATTAATTCTGGAATGGACTCTATAGATGAGTTAATAATTGCTGGTCCCTTGGGTTCAGCCCCAGCTAAAGAATTAATAGAAACTTTTCAGCAAGAGACGCCGATTACCATAGCAAGGACTGACGGTCGTAGATCGGCAACTATCAGAGGGGAAATAACGGGAGAAGATACTCGGAAGGTGGGAATGGAGATAAGTGATATTGCTTTGATGATTGAAAAGCGAAATCCTGGGGTTTCTATAGTGTCGGGAGGGATTTTTGCTGATATAGAGGAAGGGTTTCGAGATATCTTCTTAGCAATGGCGATTAGTATTATCCTCGTATATTTAGTTATGGTGGGCAGCCTAGGCTCATTAAGGAACCCATTCGTTATTCTGTTTAGCTTGCCACTAGCGGCTATTGGAGCTTTGGTTGGCTTGGCTGTAACAGGGAGCGCTTTGGGACTTCCTTCTATGATGGGATTATTGTTGCTAATTGGATTGGTTGTTACTAACGCAATAGTTCTCATTTCATTTGTTCAACAACTTCAAGATCAAGGTATGACAGTGCGAGAATCTCTGATTGAAGGTGGGTTGGTGAGGCTGAGACCGATACTAATGACTGCTGTTACGACGGGTGCAGCTTTGATTCCTCTGGCAGTCTTTGTTGGGGATGAAGGAGGAGGAATTATAGGCGCTGACTTGGCAATAGTGGTTATTGGTGGGCTAGCGAGTTCGACTTTTTTAACGTTACTTGTTATTCCAATAATTTATGAATTTATGCATGAAACAATGCCCAAATTTTTGAGATTACGAAGATAGAAGCTAAAACAATTAGATGTTACCCTTTCGGGATGATTTATTTTCCATCTACTGTTTCTTTTGTCTTCTAAGGTAAACAACAGCACTTCCATAGATTCACCTCGCGGCATATACAGGGGATGGATAGTAGTAGCTGTGTCATTTCTCTCAATTGGGGGGTCTATAGGGTTTGCGCAATATGGGTTTGGCCTTTTTATAGTTCCTCTAGAAGAAGAATTTGGTTGGACCAGAACACAGATCAATTTCGCTTTAACGCTCGGTGTATTAGCTCATTTCCTTTCTCCTTTAATTGGTCGCACAATAGACATTTTTGGATCTAGGTATGTAATGGCGGTCTCTTTGGGTGTTATCGCCTTGGGCTTTCTTCTGAGGTCGATAATGGCTGAACTGTGGCAATTCTATTTTTTTTCGCTACTGGTTTTTGCAGGAGCCCCCGGTACTGGATTGGCAACTGGTCGATTAGTACAGTTGTGGTTCCCAGCAACTCGGGGCCGAATGATGGGGTTTGTTACAGCTGGAAATAATTTTGGTGGGATGGTTTCGATTCCAATTTTGACCCTTGTTATTGTCCTTGGAGGTTGGAGGTCTGGTTTCCTTTTCACAGCGGTTTTCCTAGGAATATTGGCGGTTATTGCTTATATCTTTGTGAGAGACGGTATCCAATTTGTATTGGAAGAACAGGATAAGCGGTGGGCACCTGATGGTCTTAAACAATATTCAGTAAGAAAAGTTTTGGACGGCTTATCAGTTAGATCTGCGTTGAGAACCAGGGCTTTCTGGTTCATTGCCGTTGGCATGACGTTGCAGCAGTTCGTCAGGACTACTTTAGTTACTCAATTGGCGCCGTATTTACAAGATATTAATCTTTCCGCTGATAAAATTGGTTTGTGTCTGTCGGTTTTGGCATTTTTTGGGATAACTTCCAAGGTTGTGTTTGGTAGAATCAGTGAGAATACTACTGCTAGATGGGCATATGCAATGGTTGTTGGCATTCAGGTCATAGGTGTAGCCGCATTCATATTCCTATCTTCAGATAGTTTTATTTTGATATTTGTTTCATTGTCTGTTTTTGGACTTGGTATGGGAGGGATAGGTGCCCTTGGCCCGTTGGCTGTAACAGAACTTTTTGGAATGAAGAACTTCGGGACTTTAAATGGCTTAATTAGGCAAGGAGTTGTTATTCCTGGGATTGTAGGTCCATTGTTGGCCGGTGCTGTTTATGATAGCCGTGGTAGCTATGACTTGGCCTTTAAAATAATATTGGGTTTTCTGTTTTTATCATTCTTGTGCTTCGTTCTAGCTAACCCTCCGGCAAGAGAAGAAGATTCCCAAAGCCGAAGGGCTAATTAGTCTAAACTCTAACAAATTTTTGGAGTCTGGCACCATCCAAAGTTTCACCAACGTACAGGCTTCCTTCTGAATCTATTCCCACAGCATGGGCAGCCACGATATCGCCTGAAGTATGAGTGTCAGCTCCCCACCCGCCTAGCCATTGGCCGTTTTTAGTCATAATTTTTACTCCAGAATGAGGGGTGACGACAGTTACTTCATCAGCATCAGGGCCCGTTCCTTGTCTCATTCCAAGCTCAGTAACATACATGGCTCCATCGCTGCCATGAAGAATTTCATTGGGCCTGTGTACTCCTCGCCATTCTGAAACATATTGTCCTGTGGATGTAAAAATCTGAATTCGACTATTTTCACGGTCCGCCACGTAGACAAGTCCGGAAGGATCTACTTCTACACCATGAGGGATCATAAATTGACCTGGGCCAGTGCCTCTTTCTCCCCAAGATCCAATTAGCTTGCCTTCAGGCGTATAGTGGTGGACCCGTGAATTTCCGTATCCATCCGCAATATAAATAGATCCATCAAGCCCGAAAGCTATGTCAGTGGGCTTATTAAATGGTTCACCGCTTTGTTCTGGGGCAGGTTCGTTTGGAGTGCCGAGCATCATGAGTTGCTCACCTTCTGCCGTCCATTTGCGCACAGTATGGTCCCCTATGTCTGTGGTCCATATAGAATCGGCCGGTCCGACTTGTACGTGATGTGCTGACGAGAAAGAATCCTCACCCCATGTGGTCAGGATATTTCCACCTTTATCAAGGACGATCATGGGATGGTCGCTTCTATTATATGCAAAGATGCGATCCTGACCATCAACACATACTCCTACTACATGATTCCATTCCCAGCCATCTGGTAAAGGAGCCCAGCCAGGCACATTTTCGTATGTATATTCACCATAACTTACTCGCAACGGTTTCTCTGCCATTTAAATCTCCTTAAAGAATCAAACATAGCGATTGCTGTCATGTTTGAATTTAACTGCCATGTAGTGGTTTTACGTAGGAACGACACTATACTTTGTTCCCTTGATCTATTCAATAGGTCGATTTTACCTATGATTTATTGACAGTGTTTTTAGTGAGAGATAGACTTTTTAGCATCTGAGTTGGTCAGATGGAATGGTTAAATAAATGAAGTTGGATTGAAATGAGGAGAACATAATGGCGAAATATAGTTGTGGCGATTGCGGTATGGAAGTCCATCCGATTACATGTGGTAAGTGTGGGACAGAACTAAATCATGTAAATATTGAAAAGGATGACGGAACAACGGTTGGAGTGGCAGAGTGCACTAATGGTTGTGGAAAGATTAAATCACCAATGTGCTGTGGGCATGACATGGCCGCCGCCTAATTGGGTGAATTTGAAAAAGCCAAATGAATGGGTCGCCCAAGGCGACCCATTTTTTTATTGAAATTTACATGTTTGGCTATTTAAATCAATATTCCTACATATTGGTTTCTTTTTTTGTATTGACGGGGGCCTTTTTCTTGGTCTACCGTACCTTTTCTTTAAAGGCTGCTTTAATTTCTGCCTTAATCCTTCTGGTTGCACTAGCCTTATTACGCAGCCCACTCACAACATCTTCCGACGAATTGAGTACTATTGAGGATTGGAATTTGATACAGAATTCTGGAAATCCGGTGGTGTTGTATTTATATTCTGATCTTTGAATTGGTTGTTTATATATGAAACCTGCCGTTGACAGGTTAGAAAAACGATTAGGTCAAAAATTGACCTTTGTAAGATCGGATGTTCAAACCGAAGTTGGGAAACTTTTGTATGCAGAATACGAGGCAAATTTAGTACCAACCTTCATAGTTTTTGATCAGTATGGTGATACAAAATATCGAACAAACGGGGTGCCTGAATATTCTTTCATCAATTCGCTACTGTTTGAGGATTGATCAGCTTAGGGTTGTTTTTTTCGTGTTAATAATAGTAGATCCCAAGGAAAGTACGACACATAAGCCAGACAGAAAGATTAGCCCCGGTGTAAATCCACTAAACAGATCTGCGGATACCCCCAATAGTATAGGACCCATTACCCCTCCTACTTCTCCGGCGGTAAAATACAGTCCGCCTGCAGCACCTGTTTTTTTGCTGCCCACCAAAGATATCAAGGTAAGCATTATTATTGGCATGACTCCCCTAGAGGAAATTCCGAGTAGTATTAATGTTCCCACAAGTAGGGAATTCTCAAAATAAATTAAGCAAATCGTACATGCTGCTGCGACTGAGAATAAGGAAAACATAATTGCCCTGTGTGACTGCGGCTTTGCTATCTGGGGGATAATTACTGATCCGATGGCACCGGTAGCAACTGGAATAGCGGCTAGTAAACCTGCCTTTGATGAACCCATGTCTTTTTCAATTAAAATTTCAGGCAGCCAGTTATTGGTGGCGTGATTGAATAAAAACATTCCCAGTACGATTATGAGAATCAATCTCACCTCTCTGATTCGTACTAGGTCAGGAAATGTTTTCATACTCGACAAAAGGTCTTTCTTTTCGGCTGCTTCAGAGGTGCTTGTTTTTAGATCTCTAGCGATCAGAATCCATATCACTGAAGTAGCGAAGGCAACTCCGGACAGGGTCAGTAGAGCTAACCGCCAACTATTGTTAAACAATGGCATTAGTAAACTATTGGTAGCGGATAGGACCAGTATCCTGCCTATAGCGGGGGCAGTCAGATAAATTCCCATCGCGCGGCCTCGATCAGATTCAGAAAACCATGTACTGATTAATTTTGGGGCACCAATGGAAATGAATGGTCCCCCTATCCCAAACACCATCACAGCAAAAAGTATGGTTTTATAATCGACTGCTACAGCCCTTAGTAATCCCGATAGGCCAATAAACAATATTCCGGCCATAATTGTGAATTTGAGACTAAACCTATCTAATAAAGCACCAGCCGGTATTGCCGTCAAAATATAAATTAACGGCCAAGCACCCAGAACGGTACCCATTGTGGAGCGATTTAGCCCAAGGTCCTCACTAACTGGACCTATTAAAGGAGGGATACCGCCTTGTACAACTCCAAATGAGAAGTAGGCTAACCAAACCCCTGCCAGCATCACCCATCTATATCGGATATTAGTTTGTGAACATTCTCTCATTAACAATTAGTCTTTTTTGTTTAATGCGAAATTGCTCGCGCATTAATAAGATTTTGCTGTACGGATACCGACAGCGCAAGTCATAAATTATATTTACTGTCTAGTATTCAAGTGAGAGGTGTATACTTTTTCGCCCGAGTGTGTGTTACGTATAGGAGATTTATAGATGATCGATAAAAAAGTGTTTGTTACTAGAATCATTGTGCCTGATGCAATTGCCAGACTGAAGGAAAATTTTGATGTAGAGGTTTGGGAAGAACCTACTCCCCCCCCAAAAGATCTCGTGATACAAAAAGCTCAGGAATGTGACGGTATGATGATTGAATCTAATGACATCATGGATGATGAAGTATTTTCGGCTGCTGAAAGATTAAAGGTTGTTGGTACGAGGGCTATAGGAATTGACAATATTGATCTAGATTCCGCTACTAGGAACGGTGTTCTTATTGGCAACACCCCCGGAATTTTACATGAGTCATGTGCTGATTTTACCTTTGGGTTGATACTTTCTCTAGCACGCCAGGTGACCCGTTCTAATCGAAAAGTAATCGGAGGCGAATGGAAAATTTTTGATCAAACTCCATATTTGGGGACAGATGTATATGGTAAAACTTTAGGATTGATTGGCCTTGGTTTGATAGGTACTGCAGTGGCCAAACG
>CENY01017864.1_pt1 | contig 22694 bp, 19 predicted proteins | sample 356181 | NCBI WGS metagenome assembly CENY01 (sample SAMEA2619840, study PRJEB7988) | marine metagenome | isolation source: saline water (ENVO:00002010), including
CCGGGGAGGATTACTTCGATCTTTTCCGATGGCACGCCTAGATCGGCGGCGATTGCTCTGCCACCGGTTTCTGAATTTACTTCGACGGCGTCGGTTAGCGGGTTGGTTAGTTTCGTGGCTAACCTTCCTACTGGTCCGGCTTGTCCGATCGTTAGTTCTGATCCGATGATCGTCGGAACGCCGACTAGCCTTCCAACGATTCTCCCCAGGACATTTCCGTGGATAAGGTAGGTGTGAAGTATGTCGGGGCGCAATCGTTTCAACAGTGATCTCAGGCGTAATGCAACCGCCAGATCAGATTTTCTGCTCAGTCCGAGTGAGTGAAGTTCAATTCCAGCCGAACGGAACTGCTGTGCCATTTGCATGCGATCCATGATCGAGATTAGAACGTGTTGATAGCGATTCTGATCAAGCCTTGGTAGACCGAGCAACATGTTGTGTTGTGCTCCGCCAACTTCAAGACTCGTTACGAGATGAGCGATTGTAAGCTTTGAATCTGTATTGCTTGGTTTCATCTCTGGATTCACTCAGACAGCAATGTGAGAGTTGTTAGAGCAATTTGCTCGGGAGAGTATCTGTCTACTATGGATTGTCTCGCAGCGCGGGATACTGTTGCTTCATTGGCTTGGACATCGGAGAGTGCTGCTGCCCATGCCATTGACATAGCGTTTTGATCGCCTCTCGGGACGACTTTTGAAGAATCACCAACAATAGCCGCGCCATCCCCAACATCGGTAACTACACATGGGGTTCCGCATGCTAATGATTCGGCAACAGAGTTTGGAAAGCCTTCACCGCTGTTCGAGGTTAGGGTCGTGATATCACACGCTGCCATTAGTATTTCTGGGTCAGTTCGAGGACCTAGCCAGCTGATGTTTTTTTCGACTCCGAGTTCAACAGCGTTTTGGCGCATTCGGTTGGCGTAGTGTGAATACCCAATAGGGTCCTCGCCGGCACATATGAAATGCGCTCCAGGCGAGATTTTCAGAAACTGTTCAACCGCACCCAGGAATGTCATGTGGTCTTTCATCGGGTGAATTCGAGCAAACATTCCAATGAGTGGCACGTCAATCGGTATGCCTAGCTCTACAGACAATATTTTGCGGGCACTCGCTTCTGGTTGGAAGCGATCGGTATTAATCGCGTTCGGCACGTGCGAGAGTTTTGCGTAGGGATAGCCTTTGAGACGATATTCTTCCAGAGCTGCCTGCGAGTTTGTGATGATCCGATCAGCAAATTTGGAAAGCCATTTCTCAACTTTCATCGTCCATTTCACACGTCCTCCGTACTGCGATGGGTCGACGTGGCTTGAGCGTATTCCCCATGCGATCAAAGGGCGACTTCGAAATGTTCTCGCTACAAGCAACGACAAGTTCGGGACAGGCATGAATCCGTAGACGGCGTCGTATTTTTCCACTGCGATGAGATGACGAAGTCGGAGCAAATGCCTGAACAATCCCACCGGACCTGATCCGATGATGTGATGGAGTCGGGCACCTGGAATTTCCGCTAGATCGTGCTCCAGCGGTCCGCCGCCGGCTTTTACGGCAACGTGCACTTCGGTTCCGAGAGTTGAAATGGATCTGGCTAACGAAACGACCTGGCGCTCGGCCCCGCCAATGTTTAGCGAGCGAATCAGAAACAGAATCTTTCGTGGCTGGATCGAAGTTACAGAAGTCATGCCGACAAAATATCCCGCAGGTGGCTTACGAAGAGTTTTCCGGCTTGCGGACCCGACGTGAACTCAATGTATCTCTCTTGTCCAGCAGCTGCGATTTCGATTCGTTCATTTTCGTGTGAAATCGCCCACTCAATGCGTTCTTCTAGGTTGTGAAGATCCCAATCGTGATGAAGATACGTGACATCTTTTTGGTAAAACTTCGGCCATGTTTCCATCCCTGCGTCTTGAAGCTGGCGTTTATGGACGACCAGAGGGAACAAAAATGCTGCACCATTCGAGGTCGTAAAACCAGGCGTGAGGACGTTGATTCGCATTAGAACGACTGCAGTTTCGCCATATTGGAAAAGAGGCCGTCAGACTCGATCAATTCGTTGAATGATCCTGACTCGACGATACTGCCATTTTCGAAAACGTAAATCACGTCGGCGTCACGAACCGTTGAGAGTCGATGGGCAATCACCACAATTGTCTTCGAGCCATGTTGGCTCTCAATCAAATCGTCAATTTGTTTTTCGAGGATGCTGTCGACTGAACTAGTTGCCTCATCAAGGATTAGCAACTCGGAGTCCCAGTAAAGCTCTCGTGCGATCGATAACCGCTGTCGTTCGCCACCGGAAAGTGCGGTGCCGCTGTCGCCGAGGTTTTCATCACCATCCTTGGCCTTACGAACTCGGTCCAGGCCGGTTTTTGAAATGACATCGGCGAGTCGAGAACTATCGGACTCAGTGTCATGCCAGAGGAGTATGTTTTCCTCGACAGAGGCGTTGAAAACGACGGATTCTTGAGTGACATAGCCCACCTTTTCACGAATTTTTCTGAGGTTCAAATCTGCGTAGTTGTGGTCGCCAGCGAGTACGTCACCTGAGGTCGACTTGAGAAGGGAAGCGACGATGTTTGCAGTAGTCGATTTACCTGAGCCGGAGGCTCCGACGAACGCCACCGTCGATTTCGATGGGATCGAGATAGACACGTTATCTACGGCAGGTTGGTCTTGTCCCGGGTATGTGTACGAAACGTTTTTGAGGAAGATTCCGGAAGTGAAATCTGGCGCTGGTTTCGAGCTTGTGTCGGACTCCTCATTGGCTTCAAGGTTTTCCTTAAGTTCGCGGTAAATGCGCATACTTCCCGTCGCGGATATGAACTTTCGGTAAGCGGGTTGTGTGGCGACAAGATTTACGGCCGCGGTTCGGAACACGAATAGCAGGAATAGTATTTCGAGAACGTCAGCTCCACGAATTTCTGTGAAGAAGTAAATAACCCCGGCCAGAACGGCAACTATGATCGGTTCAAGTCCAAACGTTGTTGCGCCTTGAAGGAAGTAGAGACGTCGTGCTGCTCTTCCTATGCGACGGGACTCTGAAATCACGCGACTTAATACCGGAACAGATCTGCCGGTTGCTTTCAGGTATTTCATGTTGCGGAGCATCTCTAGGAAGATGCTCTGTTGCCGGTTAGAACTGTCGGTAAGTTGAACAGAAGCGCGGGTTGTCAACCGGTTGAGATGGAGCATCACAAACGCGATAGGTGCGATTAGGATGGCGAGGAAAATCGTTACGACAGGGGCGACTAACATCGCAATGACGATGTAAACGAGCGCTGTTGTCGCGGCGACCATGAGAGAGAGAAGGTGAGAAAGGGCGTCGTTCACTCGCTGTATCTCAACGCTAATCACGTTGCTTAGGACACCTAAATCCTGCCGGCTGAGGTATTTGTAGTCGGAGTTCGCAATTGCCGTTGCGAAGCTAACTCGCATATTGGTCAGATTCCTAGCCAGCACGCGGGACTGATACCAGGACTGCCCCACAAGAAGTAGCCCGCGAATGGCGAAGAAGATTACGAGGACTATTAGCACATTTGTAAGGTTTGGATCCACTCCAATGAGATCGAATCCCCTGTCAATCACGGATGCAAGTCGACTCTCGGTCTGATCATCTCCCTGGATAATCGGCAGTATCAGGCTGATGCCGAACCCTTCGATAATTGCTGCTGCTTGCATTACTGCCAGCAGCAGCAACAACTTTGGCCCCACCAGTTCGTAGAAAAGTTTCAGGTAAGTGATCATGACGAGAGTACTTTATCTACGTCGAGACGCTCTGAACGTGATTTTGTAGCGAGGTCAGTGAGCAACTTTTGGTACTGGTCATCAATACGGTCGGTCGAGATAGAGGATTTAATCTCAGATGACATTACGTTTTTCTTATTCTCTTCAAAGTCAGACGCCTTGAAGATCGCACCAGCCCACGCTTTGGCATCAAGTTTTGCGAGATAGCCGTTCTCGCCATCAATGATCCATTCCCGGAAGCTAGACTCGTCAGCGTTGGCTACTACGGGGACACCAGACGAAATGCTTTCGAGGATCGGCGTGCCCATTGCTTCGTTCACTGCCGGAAAACAGAAAACGTCTGCGGCGGCGAGGTATTCGGCCATATCGACGAATCCGTGTGAAATTTCGACTCTATCGCCGACACCTAATTTGTCTGCTTTGTCCGCCAGGCTCTGGATTTCATCCGCTCTTAATCCGGGTACCAAGTCTCGTTCGGTCAAAGGCGGACCAGCGAGAACCAGCCTGAATGAACCGGGCAACTTGGTCATGACATCGATCAAGAAGGAGTGGTTCTTCCTAGTGATGTACTTCGCAACGTATACGAGCAGCTTTTCGCCTTCTGTCGCAGCCGAGATGCGGTTACGGGCCGTAGATTTTTGTTTCTGTGTAGGAACAGAGAAATTTGAAACGTCGACAGGATTCGGTCGTACCCAAACATTCTCAGTGAGGCCATGTGACGCACACATTTCCCCAATGCTCTTGCTGATAGCTATGACCAAGCTCTGGTGATTCAAGTTTTGACTGGAAAACTTTCCGGTTCCAGCCAAGTACTGGAAGGGAGTTGCCATTGGATTCACGATTTCGAGGGCGAGAGGTACGTGATTAGCGCGACTCCATGCGATCGCAGCCGCAGTAGCAGGGGAGTACCCGAAGGTGTGGATCAGGTCGAACGACGTTTTTTTCAACTTGCGTTTTACGGCGCGTGCCTCAATGTGGGCCATCAAGGCGTTGGAGAACCTATGCACTGGTGTGGATGCCAGCGAGCGATTTAGGTTACGGCAGGTTTTCGAAACTATGCGATCGACCGTGACATTATCGATTTCATAGGTGTCGGACTCTCCGACTTCCGTACTGCTACAGATGACTTCAAATTCAATATCGAACTTTTCTCGTAATCGCATGTATGTTCGATGGGCGCGCAAACCTGACCCGGAATACTCAGGTGGATATTTGCTAGATACAACTAGGACTTTCAACCAGAGATCCCTACGTCTTCTTACTCCCATAATTAGTTCGACCTAAGTATCTTCGCAGAACGAGTAGTTTCACCCATGTATTCCGATTGACAGGTTTTCACGAATTGCGAACGATACGAACTGATCAATTTGAAAGAAATTCGTCAATGGTCACGAGCGAAAGCAATGCTGATGCGCCGCGTGGGTTTCCCAGTTTGACGCTGTCTATAAGAGATTTAATCTTTGCCTGAACGAACGAACAACTCGAATTGGTCAGGCAAATTTTCAAGGTCGGAATCTCTTAGCGGTCGATCGTTCTTACTGGGGCTTCCGAACACCGTCACTGAGCACGTGTCTGTTATGGCGCGTGCTGCAATGCGCGGGGTCTCGCCAAGAATCGTCACCAGGGTATTGGCCCTGGAACTCAACTGGTCTTCTCCAGCAGTACAGTGCGGAGTCCACCTGTGTTGCAGATTAGATCTATCGTATGTTCTCTGGACAGGTTGCGGAAAATCGCTCGTTCTCCGAAGTCACTGTAGAAAGGAGTGCCGCCGTCGTAACCGAGAGCGGTTACTCGAGCTGTCCCAGATTTGTTCGACGAAGAAGCTGAGCGAACGCTGTATCCAAGATTGAAGAGATCTTGTAGGACCGGAGCAAAGTCGTTCTCTTCATTGTATCTACTAAGATGCGTTTCGAAGATCACCATTGGTGACATCACATCTTTTCTGACAAGATCGACGAGCTGTCCAAGAATTTCGACCTCGTGCCCTTCAACATCCATACGGATGAGTTCGGCTCGAGAGCCGGAGAGTTTACCAGCATCTCGAAGGGTCATTGTGGGCACTTCAATCGTGGTTGAGTCGAGATAGTCGAAGGCGGATCCATTGCGGTGGAAAGTGTGGAGATTCGAGTGAGTCGACATGAACATCTGACCTGTTCCAGTTGATTCACTAACTGCTCCATGAATCACTTCGATATTTGTCGCATTGTTGAGTTCTACGTTGCGCGTCAACGTTTCAATGTTGGAAAGCATCGGCTCTATCGCCGTAATTTTTCCTGTGTTGCCCACAGCAATTGATTCCATCACCGCGTAGTAGCCAATATTGGCTCCGATGTCGAGGATTTGCATGCCCGGAGTAAGTATTTCCTGAAGCATCTTGTGGTGATCAATTTCGCGCCGACCGAACAGGAACAAAGTGCGGGACAGACCTTTGTCGCGGGTATCCAGGTGTAACTGATAGTTGAAGACGTTCTTTTTCATCGTCTTCACGCCGAGATTTTTTGCCACACCAGTTAACACTGCAAAGTAGACCGCTTTAAGCAGACCGAGTGGTCCGAGATGGCGTAGGACGAGTAAAGAATTCGAGATCAATTGGCGGTCTTTTCGATTGATTTGCTACTTAGGGAAAGCGATGTATTCGGTGAGTTCTAACGGACGGACTCGGTTTCCGTCTATGTTGGTGATTTCGTATCCGACGTCTTCGAGCTCTTCGAGTAACCATGAGTCTATTTCTCTCAATATACCGAACCTTTTTTGTGATTCTTGATTTCTCTTACGAATGATTCGTACGTTGATTGGCCAACGAAAGATAAAGTTCTTCAAACTGACGACCGACAACATCCCAACTGAATGAGCTTTTCACCGATTCGGTTCCAGCAGCGCTGAGCTTTAGTTGCAAATCTTTCGAACTTTGCAGCTGCTCCATCTTGCGCGCCAAGTCGATCGGATCGCCTGCTTTAGCCATGAGACCGTCAACACCGTCGAGTATAGTTTCGACGCAACCGGGGGCATCTGTTGAAATTACGGGAATACCCGCTGCCATTGCTTCAATGTTGATCATGGCGAACGTTTCGATGAGCGATGGGAACGCGCAAGCATCGACACTTTTGTAAAGCTCGATTAGCGGTAAACTTGGAATTTGATACTCACGGTCGTTAGGGTCGTGTCCGAGCTCTTCTATAAGGGTGAGGTGTTTCGCTACTCCCAACTCTTCCGATCTGCTCGCGAGATCACTCATGCGTAATCCAACGCACACAGCATGGGTTTTGCCAATAGTCCCGGCTCGCTTCATTTCGGCGAGAGCTTCGAGCAGTATGCGGAAGCCTTTTTTAGGATGATTTCTCCCTACGGTAATGTAGGTGAACGCATCGTTAGGAATTCCGTACTTTTTGCGTATTGCATCCCGATTTACCGAGGTGGATTGGAACCGTGGAGCGTCAACACCACACGGGATTACTTCGATTTGATTGTCGGTTACACCAACGTCCCGTAAGTCTGGCTTTACCGAATCGCTAAGAGCAATTGCCTTCGAGACTTTAGGTGACCAGGTCTGGATCAGGTTTTCTATCTTAGGATCGAAACGATAGCCGTAGCCAACTTCAGGATCCTTTTGGATATCGTAGCCGACCGTGCGTAATACATGCGGGATGCCTCTTGGACCTGTAAAACCGCCGACGGACACAGCCGACGGGTAAGTGCCGAAGGATTGCCATACGTCGAACTGGTGTTTGCTTTGCATCCAGGCGAAGTATTGATTTTGAACGAACTGGTACAACCTTCCAAGAACGGGCATGAGACTCTGTTGACCGGGAAATGTTGGGAACAGGGGGTATCCAAGCTCCTGCTTAGCCTTCCCAATTTTTCGCCAGCTGCTCCACGCTGAAAACATGACCACGTGGTGACCGTTGTTCTTCAGGTGTCGTGCGAGGTTGTGTGCCGTTACTTGTGATCCACCAACATTAGGGAAGAACGACGAAATTACGATTGCAACACTGAGTTTTCGATTGTTCGTGTCAGGTTGCAATTTACTTTTTCCGATTAACGATCGCGGCAAGCGTAAGAAAGATCAGTTTCAAATCGACCCAGAATGAACGCTCTTTCACGTACTTCATTCGGAGTTCCATTTTTCGATCCCAGACCTTTTCGAAGTAAAGCTTGTCAGGTTCGTCACCCTTGAGGAGGGAGCCAAGGTCAGCGAATTCGATCGAGGCGAAGTCGGTAATACCGGGTCGTAGATCGAGTATCGTTTCTTGTTCTTCCGTATAAAGCTTCGTGTATTCCGGAGTTTCTGGGCGGGGTCCAACTAAGCTCATTTCGCCTTTTGCGACGTTCCACAGCTGGGGAAGTTCATCTAACTTGAACTTGCGGAGCCATTTTCCTGTTGTCGTTATTCGCGGATCGTCATCACCCGAGTGGTGAGTCAATGGACCGTCCGCAATCCTCATGCTTCGGAACTTTCGCACAGTGAACATTGAACCTGATCGACCCGCTCGGCGAGGTGAGTAGAGCACTGGTCGACCAAGTGATAGGAAAACAACGAGGGCCGTTATCAGCAGGATCGGTGAAAAGACGATCAGCCCTACTATGCTTAATGTGAGATCAAACGTTCGTTTTGCCAAGCGGTATTTTCCAAATAATGTGCGCTAACCTGATGAGACAAATCGCTGGTCAGGAAATTCGATACATGAACGAGAGACTTGTATAACTAATGGTTGCAGACTACTCAGTGAGCTTCAAGCACGCATTAGTTACAGGTCCTACGGGAATAGTTGGTACCCCTCTTTGCAGGGCGCTGGGAGAACTTGGCGTGCGGGTGACCGCATTTTCTCGTGAAGTCTCGTCGTCGGACGTACCCAACGCAGTTGCAACGGTGCGCGGAAATATACTGAGCGCTGAGGATGTATTACGAGCGGCTGCGGGAGCAGACGTTATATTCCATCTCGCTGCAGCGGTGCATGGTTCTGCTTCGAGTCGTAGTGAGTTCGCTCGAGTCAATATTGATGGCACTGCAAACTTGATTGCCGCAGCTCAAGCTGTAGGTGCGAAGTTAGTCCATGTATCGACTGTCAACGTTGCCGGGTTTAAAAATCGCCAACTAGCTGATGCCTACGCTGAGACCAAATCGGAAGGGGAGCAACTGGTAAAAAATGCTGTCGAGGATGGATTGGATGCAGTCATCGTCCGACCGGCGACTGTTTTTGGAAATGAGATAGGCAAAGCTGGATTAATCGTAGAACGGTTATTGAATGGATCCTTACGAGTTCTTCCGGCACCTTCACGAAAAATTAGTCCGGTTTGGTCATCGGATCTTGCAGATGCGATTGTTGCTGCAGGTTCGATTGGGACGAATGGACGGACTTACACGATCGCCGGAGAAACCGTTAGCACGCGCGAGTTTGTCGCAAGAGTATGCGATGCTGCTGGACTACGACGTCCAGTTATTTCTATACCTGGAATCCTACTGGTATTACCGCTTCAGTTCGCGTGGTGGACTCGAAAAATAACGCGTTGGACCCCACCAGTTTCTGTAAAGTCGCTTTTGAATGGATCAGAGCATGATGGCGAACTGGCGCGACTGGAACTAGGTTTCGAGTACACAACGATCGAAGAGATTTTTGGCTAGGTTTCGATCATCGAGTATCGGCGTGGAGGTTAGTTGCCCTCGAAAAACACGTAATCTGAGACGATCCGTTGAATACCGGCTTTCACCTCGATTTTGTCCAGACTGTGAACCGATGCAATGAACGCGTCGAGCTGCTCAAGACTGACGTTTTCTGGTCCTGTGTTTCGGACAATCAACAGCTTCTCGTTCTGGGTTTCACCCAAATCCTCTTGCGCTGACGAAAGGATTTCGGTGAGTTTTTCTCCCGGTTTTAAACCGGTGTACTCAACCAGAATGTCCTTGTCGGGCACCATTCCGGAAAGTTCGATCATGGTACGCGCAAGCGAGTCAATGTTGACGGGTTCTCCCATGTTGAGAAGATAAATTTCCTGATTGTCGCCAATTGCCGCAGCCGTGAGAATCAACCCAGCCGCTTCGTGCGCAGTCATGAAATAGCGCTCGGCTTCTGGGTGCGTAACCGTGACCGGTCCGCCAGCTTCGATTTGTTGCTGGAAGATTGGAATGACGCTTCCATTGCTGCCCAGTACGTTTCCGAAGCGCACGGCTGAGAAGTGAGTGCCTTGTCCGGCTCCAAGCTCGCGTATTGCCAGTTCAGCCATGCGTTTGGTGGCACCCATGACGCTGGTGGGGGAAACAGCTTTGTCGGTTGAAACAAGAACGAATGTTGAAGCACCTGATTCTCGGGCAGCTCGTGCAACGTTGAGAACACCACCGACGTTGTTCGCTACCGCGTCTGCAGGCGCATCTTCCATCAGATACACGTGCTTGTGCGCGGCAGCGTGTAGGACAACATCAACGCCATGTGTGGACATGATGTTGCGTATCGAAGCGGGTTCGGTGACATCGGCTATACGCGTCACCAATTTCATGCTTTCTGGACCGTTAACCTTCAGCTGAGCCCTTAGTTCGTACTCGAGGAGTACCAATGGGTTCTCAGCACGATCGACCAGCACCAGAGTTTCGGGTTCAAACTTAATTACCCGTCTAGCAAGCTCCGAACCGATCGTACCTGCGCCTCCGGTGACGATCACTGTCTTGCCCGAGAACGTAGCGCGAAGCGCCGCCACGTCTAGATTGTTTTCGGGACGTCCAAGAAGATCGGCGACATCGACACGGCGAAGCTTCGATATCGATACGTTGCCTTCCAGAAGTTCATCAGTGCCAGGAAGGATGCGGAATTCAACCTGAGCTGCGCGGCATAAATCGATGATTCGCGTTCGTTGCTCGGTTGTGGCTGCGGGAATCGCAATTACTACCAGATCGGCATCGAACTTTTTTACTGCTGTCGCAAGGGTTCCAATAATTCCTGTTACAGGTACTCCGATGAGACTTTGACCGATTTTTGATGGGTCGTCGTCGAGAATCGCGACAGGTTCGAGGCGAAACTCCGGTGTTGACTTCACCTGGGCAGAAAAGCTAGCGCCAGCGTCTCCAGCGCCAATGATGATCACTTTTCGCTTCTTGGTCTGTTCTGCCCCGACGTCCTTTAGTCGCTCGCGACCGACACGGACCGCAACTCGTAAACCACCTGCTAGGAAGATGTGAACTCCCCATTCAATTAAGTAAACGCTTCGAGGGATTTCTAAAGGGTCGATAAATGAAATACCTATGATGGCGAAAATTATTGTCGCCGCAGTGGTCGATTTTGCGAGTGCAATTAGGTCTGGCACTGAAACATAGCGCCAAAGGCCTGTATGCGCATCGAAGTAAACGAGGGCGACGATTCGGAGAGCAATGAGTACAGGTACCCAGGTAGCGATCGCTGAGTAGGTGATTCTGCTTTCGTCCAGATCAAGCCGCAACAACAGGGCGACATACAGCGAGATTATTGGTAGAGCTGCATGGACCACGAGGCCGAGCAACAAACGCCGGCTGCGCGGGATTGCTCTTTGCATGTTAGTTGCTAGTGACATTTATTATCAGGATCATAGGCTCGTTGATCGGGTTTTACCAAAAAACACTCCGACTTTTGCGCCATGAAGTCGATGAGTATTTGAAGTCGTTCCGTAGTTGAAGTTTGGAAAACAGGCGGTCGAGTTGAGCCAGATCTCAACCGGGTTTCGATTGGCTGGCTCTGGAGCGTGATCTTGCCAAGTAGTGAGTCTCTTATGGGATGTTGATTACTCTAACGGGAGTGGGAGCGGTCAGCGCGTTGATTTGCAAAATATATTGTCTCAATAAAATGCGACGGAACGCCTGTAAAGATTTTGTCTTATTCTGAACTATTTAGTCATGAGTAGAGCTTCGAATTTGCTAGGGAATGTGCCAAACTCCCGGCGACGGAACCCTTTTAACGGTAATTTAGTTATTTAGCACGGTCGTAAGAAATATGGATGAGATTGATCTTTCTGGTGTGCGTGGAATAGCTTTCGATTTCGATGGTGTTTTTACAGATAATCGCGTGTATGTCACGCAGAACGGTGAAGAAGCCGTAGCGTGTGATCGGTCTGATGGTATGGGCGTAGCAATGTTGCGTGCGGCCTTTGTGCCCATGGTGGTCATCAGCACGGAAAAAAACCCTGTAGTCACCGTTCGAGGTTCGAAATTGCAAATCGAAGTTTTGCAAGGAATCGACGACAAACTCCTGGCCCTGAAGAATTGGGCCGGTAAATTTGGCCTCGATATTTCTCAGATCGCGTTTATCGGCAATGACATCAATGATGTTGAGTGTCTCTCTGCGGCGGGATTAGGCGTGGCGGTTGGGGATGCTTATGCAGTTGCTGTTGATGCTGCGGACATCCAACTTACACGCGATGGTGGTCGTGGAGCGGTTCGGGAGTTTGCGGATATGATTCTGGCTTCGCGTCCATATCGTTAGTAAAGATGTTCGGAGCACCTTCAAAATAGAGTTCGCTGTGTAGAAGGTTTAGAAATCCACACAACGAGTTGATTGGCAGACGCGTGACTTTATCCTAGGTCCCGAGTGGTACGGACTTACCACTCGAACGATGTAAGTTGATCACATATGTAATCGATTTCTGCATCTTCGAGTTCCGGGTACATCGGGAGTGATAGAGCTTCTCGTGACATGCGTTCAGATTCCGGGAACTCCGTGCTCAAATCAACGTAGTTCGAGAACATTGGTTCCTTATGAAGAGGGGAACCGTAGTGAACCATCGTGCCAACGCCCTTCTCAGACAGGTGATTTCGGAGTTGGTTACGGGACTCCCCAACGGTCATCACGTACTTGTGGAATACGTGACGGGCATCAGTTAATTCTAGAGGAGGAGTCGCACCGGTAAGTTCATCTAGAACCATGGTGTAACGCCGTGCAATTTGCTGACGGCGTTCAGTCCACTCGTCGAGATGGTCGAGCTTGAACCCGACTATTGCAGCCTGAATCGACGCGATCTGGGAGTTGTAGCCTATTGCCTGGTACGAGCGAGCTTCATCCCTTCCGTGATACCTGAGTCTTCTTATCTGGATTGCAGCTTCGGCACTGTTGGTCACGACCGCTCCACCACTACCAAACGCGCCGGCAACTTTCATTGGGTCGAAACTGAGAGTAACGGCAAACGAATGCTTTCCTGGAGATTCCCCGTTGTATTTGGCACCGATTGCTTGAGCTGCGTCTTCAAGTAGAGTGACGTTATTGGCGCTGCAAGCGTCTGCGAGCCTCGTAATATCGAACAGCTGACCATACAGATGAACCGCAATTACCGCCTGGACGGAACCTGACTCGACCAGATCGATCATTTGCTGAACGTCTGGTTGATAATTAGCACCGGCATCGACGAATACAGGCGAGGCTCCTGCGCGGATAACAGGCGATGCTGAAGCGACGAAGGTCATTGCGGGCACGATCACTTTGTCGCCCGGCTGAATGCCGGCCGCGACGAGGGCGAAGTAAAGTGCATCCGTCGCCGATCCTACCGCAACGGCCTGTTCGGTGCTCATCAATTCGCAGAGTTGGTCTTCGAGAGCACTAACCTCAGGACCCTGGAGGACTCTGCCGTGAGAGAAAACCTGCTCACACAAAGCCATGATCGCTACTTTATGTTGTTCAAACTGGCGGTCGAGCCGCATGAACGGAATATTCATTCAGGATCTTGATGATCTAGATCGGGTGGTTGCGCAAATGTTCGATATATGCTGGTAACGCTCGTTCTAGTCCGAATTGGGGTTCAAATCCGACTATCTCACGAGCCTTGGTTACGTCCAATGTCCCTCGATTCGGAACATGTGGTGGTATTTCACCATATTCAACGGCAACATCACCGATTGTTTCGCTAATGATTGAAACCGCAGTCCCTAGGGTTTCTGATTTTCCTCGGGCAATGTTGAACGTTTCGCCAGCCGCTGCATCGGTTGTGGCGACGCGATAAATACCGTTGGCTGTGTCGTCCACGTATGTGAAATCGAGAGCCATGCTGCCATCGCCATCTACCCGCAGCGGTTGACAGTTGAGCGCCCGAGTGATGAACTTGTAGAGCACTCGCTGATTTGCATCGAATGGACCGTACACTGCAGTGGGTCGAACCGTACGAACATCGATACCGTAACGCTTGCGATAGCCCGAGCTGATTATTTCGCCTGCTAGCTTGATAGATCCGTAAATTTCCTTCGGGTCTTTGGGGGCATCTTCGGTCACACTTGGAGTATGGAAATCTCCATAAACCATGCTTGATGAGGTGTATATGACGGGGCATTCGTGCTCAAAGTCCCGGACTACTTCGAGGATGTTTACCGTGCTCGAAAGGATAGATTCGAAGGCTTCCTCGGTTTGCTCGATGGCGACGTTGGCAAGCGGCAATGCCGCCATGTGCACGATCACGTCAGGCTTTACGTTGTTCAAAGACCTTCGAAGATAATCTTTGTTAAGAGTGTTACCGGTGACGAGTGAAATGTCGTCTGAAATGTCTGCCAATCGAGCGAGTAGATTGACAGCTCTGGCCTTCGGATCAGGTGCAACGTACTGTTTGAACGAATCGAAAACGGTCACTTCGTAGTCGTTAGCAAGAAATTCTCTTACGACTCGAGATCCAATGAATCCAGCACCGCCGGTAATGAATGCTTTTTTCATTTATTCCTGACTTCGTTTGTGCGAATAGGAGAGACTAGTTGTCATTAGTATTTTAGTTTGATTACAAATAAACGTCTGGTCGAATGATACTCACGAAGATTTTGTGAAGGCGATATACGTAAAAGTCGGTTTTCAGCGGTTTATGGAACTCGGTTCGCGATATTTACACTGATGACCCAGTTGTGATCGTAACTACGGGGTATTTTTATTTTCGAAGGATCAAATGCGCGTCGACATATCAAATTTGCCATCGGACAACTGGCATCACTTTCTGCGAATTCGCGATCTTCTACAGATCCTGAGTGAAGTTCCGTTGGATGGCGATCAACGCGTACTGGAACTCGGTGCCGGAGACGGTGCTCAAACCGCCGTGTTACGGAAAGTCTTTCGCTATGTGGTTCCATTGGACATAGCCCCGTCTGGCGATGTGGAGGGAATGGTTATTGCAGATGCTGCCGAACTACCGTTTGAGGATAATTCTTTCGATCTCATTTTCTCCTCAAACGTCCTTGAGCATGTCGAACGATTAGATGACGCTTTCGAGGAGATGAAGCGTGTCCTGGTTCCTGGCGGAGTGATGATTCATTCAATGCCCACTGGAACATGGAAGCTGCTTCAATTGGGTCTACGTCCGGTAGCGTCAGCGTTGAAAATTATTCGTCGTCTAACCCCTGGACTCTCGTCGGGTGCGGTGCGGGTGAGTGAAGGCTCTCACGGTTCGCTGGATGGTGTGATCCAGAAGAAACGGTCACTGTTGCAACGCGTAGTAGGACTGGTTATTCCTGCAGTTCACGGGGTGGCAGGGAACCATTTAACGGAGTTATTTGCGTTCCGTCCAAGACATTGGCGAAAACTTTTCTATAACGCGGAAATCGAGTGTTTTCGATCGTCACCGCTTTACTTCCACTCGGCTTACGACCTGATTCCCTACAGGTTCCTTGAATTACGAGATCTGATCGCCCGTAAAGGAAACGCATCTGTAGATGTGTTCTGGTTGAGGCCGAAGGACTAGGCTAGAAATGGGTTTGGTTCCTTCGCAGTCTTGCGAATGCCCTCATGTACGCTCGGAGGCACTTCACCAAGGATATCTGCTTGCAGATCGACGTTGAGTGAGGTGTCTCTGGGGCGATCTGCTTTCAAATTAGATTCAGAGACCGTGATCGGTCGGAGCAGCGACATATCACAGTTGTAAGTCTCCATAACGAGCCGGGCAAACTCGTACTTTGAAATCCTGTTAGAGGATCCGAGATGGAGAAGTCCTGAGGTTCCAGAGTTTAGAGTTGCATCTAGGGTTTCGGCGAAATCACTGACACTGATGGGTGAAAAATATGAGTCGGTAAATCCGGGGACTTCCTCTCCATTTAAAGCCCGATTCAGCACCCATTCCATTAGAGAGCGCCTGCCGGAAGGTGAGTGACCGTAGAAGTAACTACGGATAATCAGAGCATCGGGGTTGGCATTAGTGACGATCTCTTCCGTCCGAGCTTTGCCCCTCGCATAAGAGTTCAGCGGGGCAGGTACGGAATCTTCCGAGTAGTTGCCATCTCGTCCGTCAAAAACGGAGTCGGTAGAGGTGAAGACAAATTTAATATCGAGGTCGGCTGTTATCTTCGCCAGATTTTCGGTAGCTTCTTCATTGATCGCCTTCGCTGGTTCAGGATTCTTCTCGCACCATTCAACGTCGGTTGCTGCAGCGCAATGGACAATTACGTCCGGCGCGATCTGATCAATCGAACTCGAAACTGCGTAATGATCGGTAAGTTCGATAGAGAAAGTTAATGCGCCAGCTATCTCAATCGGCGTTGTTCCGTACCATCCAACACAATTCGAGTTGTCCGCGAAATAACGAACTAGGTTTGCACCTAGCAATCCACTCGCACCGGTGGTTAGTACGGTTCTTTGTTCTGGCAATTACGCTCCTATTAGGGATCTATAAACTCGCGTGCTTACCACGATACGACGAGTGCACCGCTCACGTACACATCCAGATCGCATTGGATCTCACTGTGCTGTGATAAACGCGAACATCGTTCTCAAACTGTAATGCCTTGGACGATGGGTTGTGACCTACACTTGTGGTAACTGTTAGTTGAACGACTCTACGAATTGCAGGTCGATTCTTGAAAATTATCGTTACGGGTTGCGCAGGCTTCATTGGTTCACGCGTTGCTTCATTGTTGGTCGAAAGCGGATATGACGTCCGCGGGATGGACAACATAAGCGATGCGTACGATGTTCGGGTCAAGCAATGGCGCATCGATAATTTGCTGAGTCCCGCGGGTATTTCATGGATAAATGCAGACATTACCGATCGAGATTCTGTCGATTCTCTTATTGGTGATTACCAGCCTGACGCCGTTCTGAACATGGCAGCGCGCGCTGGGGTGCGTCAGTCCATCGAGAATCCATCTGCTTATTACGAAACGAATGTATCGGGCACGCTGAACCTACTTGAAGCGTGTCGGCAACACGATGTGAAGAGATTCCTGTTGTCCTCTACTTCGAGTGTGTACGGCAATAATCAAATACCGTTCTCTGAAGACGCTGTTATCGATTCCCTGCTGTCACCTTATGCATCTTCGAAAAAAGCGGCTGAAGACCTTTGCAAGCTGTACAACTATTTGTTCGAGTTCGACATAACCGTTTTCAGGTTTTTCACAGTTTATGGTCCATCAGGTAGGCCAGATATGAGTCTCTTCCGATTTGTCAGGTGGATTACTGAAGGCGAACCTGTGCTATTGAACGGCGATGGCACACAACAGCGGGATTTCACGCATGTTGATGATGTTGCCCGAGGAGTCGTGGCTGCGATTCCGAGAAAACCAGGATTCGAAACTATTAATCTTGGTTCAGATCGACCGGTCGAACTTAACGAGTTGATTGGTGAGATCGAATCTCAAGTGGGTACAAGTGCCAAGATTGCGAATCAGCCGTTTCCTGCGACAGACGTAATGGCGACCTGGGCAAATATCAGTCGCGCCCAAGAACTGTTGGACTGGGAACCGAGAGTTGATTTACAGAGAGGTGTTGCGTCAGTTGTTGACTGGTACAACGCAAACCGCGAATGGGCAAAAGTGATAGACCTCTAAATTCAGTTAGAGATCGATCTATTTGTAGAATCTACAGGCGTAATTTCTCATAGTGCTCTCTGTATTGAACAATTATCGGAACTTTATGTAGAGGATTTTCATTGACCAAAATTGGCGTTATCGGTGGAGCTGGATACGTAGGACTGGTGACCGGTGTAGGTCTTGCCGCACTGGGACACAAAGTCGTTTCGATGGATCTGGACTCGCGGCGACTTCAACTTTTACGGAATAGCAAATCCGCGGTATACGAAGAAGGTCTGGAACCATTACTTGAGCAGCTAAATGACCGATGTCAAATCACGTTCACCGAAAGTCAGTCAGACACGGTTAGAGACTGCGAAGTTTTGTTCATCGCGGTTGGCACTCCGTCGCTGTCCGATGGCGCCGCCGATCTTTCTGCCGTGATAGCAGTCGCGGAGAAACTACGAGACGAGATTTCCAAATATACGGTAATCGTGGTCAAGAGCACCGTTCCTGTTGGGACTATCAACGTCGTGACCGATATTCTTTCTCAGACACTCACTGAAGGCGAAGACTTTGATGTGGTTTCAAATCCAGAATTCTTGCGGGAAGGTAGCGGTCTGATCGACTTTTTTGCACCGAGTCGAATCATAGTCGGATCGGACTCGGATCGTGCTAAAGGCGTGCTTCGGGATATTTACGAACCACTACTTACCGGTACAACCGTTGTCGAGGTTCCCTGGATCGATTCAAGCAGCGAGATTCCGTATCTGGAGACGGATGCGGTGTCGGCTCAACTCACGAAGTACGCCGCCAACGCATTTCTTGCCACGCGTATTTCGTTCATCAACGAAATCGCCGGTCTTTCGGAAAAGGTTGGCGGGAACATTGGTGACATCGTAGACGGACTTGGGATGGACCCGCGCATTGGTCCCGGTTATCTACAGCCAGGAATTGGGTTCGGCGGTCCGTGTCTCGACAAAGACCTCCGGGCGTTGATCACCGTCGCAGGGGAGAACTCGTACGATCCGGTCATGTTCAATGGTGTGCTACAACGCAACGAACTCCAGCTTCGCGAAGTGATGAACAAGATTACTGCCGCAGTCGGCCCGAGCCTTTACAAGAAACGGATTGCGTTGCTTGGGCTTGCGTTCAAAGAAGGCACTAATGACGTCAGGCACTCGCTGTCAATTCGGCTGTACAGGGCGCTGCGAGACACCGGCGCCTCAGTGGTCGGTCACGACTATCTCGCGGCTGAAGAAGCGGTGGAGTTAGAGGGCGGACTAACTACCACGACAGATTTAAGCACGGCGTTGGACAGTGCAGAGGTTGTGATCGTGTTGAACAACGAACCGAGTTACAGAGCACTGTCGCCGCGAGATTTCGGACGCAACGCTTTCGTTCTTGATACACGAGGAATCGTTGACGCTGAATTGTTTGGGTCTTCGGGGTTCGTTGTAGATGTGATAGGCAAAAAGTGACCGGATGCCCTTACGCTCACCCCACCGATCGACAGTCTGAAATACGGGTGCGATGAGAGAGTATTCACCTTAGCTGCATGCTCGTTGCGGATAGAGTATGTCAACGCTTAGCAACCGGACAGGAATTCCCACCTAGACTAAAAACTCATGACTTCAAAAATTCTCGTAACCGGGGCTGCCGGATTTATTGGCTCAAATTTGGTTGACCGGTTGATTAGCGATGGTCATAACGTCGTCGGCTTAGATGATCTCTCTTCGGGTAAGCGAGAGAATCTCCCAGACGATTTTGATCTTCTTGTGATGGATATTCGCTCAGAGGACACGCATGCTCTTATTAAAGAAATGGAGCCAGAAGTTGTGTTTCACCTTGCAGCGCAAATCAGCGTTGCCGTGTCTGCGAGAGAACCTAAGCTCGATGCTGATATCAATGTCGGCGGCTCGCTCAATATTCTTGACGCGATAGGTTCCACCGACTCACCAAGTTCGACCAGATTCGTTCACTTCTCATCAGGCGGAACAGTTTATGGTGAGCCTGAATATTTACCGGCAAGGGAGTCGACACCCCTCTCCCCTCTTGCTCCTTACGCCGCCTCCAAGTCTGCGGTTGAGATTTATCTTCCGGTGTTTGAGCGCTTGTACGCGATCGAAAGTTCAACCGTGCGTCTCGGAAATGTTTACGGTCCGCGCCAAGATCCACACGGTGAAGCCGGAGTAATCGCTATATTTACTCGGGCTATGCTTGATGGCAAGGAAATGAAGATTTTCGGCGACGGGTTCGACGAACGAGATTACGTCTTTGTCGATGATGTGATTGATGCGTTGGTCACCGTCGGTTTAGGTACCCGAACGGGTATATTTAACATCGCTAGCGGCGTTGGCACGAATCCGAACACCCTTTACGGAATGCTCGCCGAATTAACCAACCACACGAAACCCGCGGTGCATGGTGAGCCCCGACCCGGTGACATTAATAAAATCTACTTGGATGCCTCGAAGGCCAAAAGAGAACTAGGCTGGGAACCAAAAGTGAGTCTCGAGGAAGGGCTTCGCCGAACAGTCGATTGGTTTAAATCTCACTGATTCACCACAACAAGAGGGGCATTGGAGGCAACTATCCCTATGCTCCGTCGTGATCGTTTTTCATCTTGCTAGAGCGTTGCAATCGGTGCAAAATAAAGAAGTTCGCTCGAACCACTTCCGTTCCGAGATTCATTTTTTATGACAACCTGCGCCCGCAAAGAATGTTTGTGCCCAACCTTTTCAGGTTCGGTGAGCACTGCGTTCTGTCTCTGTTGCACCAACGCAACGGCTGCATGTTGATCTAATCCCAACTTACGAATCCGCAGCTTCCGATGATCCAAGGCGAATTTTTGTCGCACGGGATTGTTTGACTGATCTGTGGCTGTAACAAAAAACCAGCAACGAACAGCCGTCGATGCCACCATATTCATACCAATTGAAAATCTCATCAAGTCAACTCGGCACCCTTGAAGCCGAGTCGATTCACATCATTCGCGAAGTAGTCGCCGAATTTGATCGACCAGCCCTATTGTTTTCGGGCGGAAAGGATTCGATCGTGATGCTTCACCTCGCTGTAAAAGCCTTGTCGCCGGCAATGTTGCCGTTCCCAATCGTTCACATCGATACCGGGCACAACTTTCCCGAAGCGATCGAGTATCGAGATCGCAAGGCTGAAGAATTGGGTGTTGAGCTAATTGTCGGATCAGTTCCTGATGCAATCGACGCGGGAAGGGTGATGGGCGCCGCAGGTCCTGGTGGTTCAAGAAACCGATTGCAAACACCGGTGTTGCTCGAAACGATTCAAGAAAACAAGTTCGACGCTGTTTTTGGTGGAGCACGTCGAGACGAAGAACGAGCCAGGGCGAAGGAGCGGGTCTACTCATTCCGAGATGAGTTCGGTCAGTGGGATCCGAAGAACCAGCGTCCTGAACTATGGAACTTGTACAACGGATCGATCAACCCCGGTCAGCACATTCGCGTGTTCCCTCTTTCGAATTGGACTGAACTTGATATTTGGCAGTACATCCTCGAGCAGCAAATTGAGCTGCCATCTATTTATTTCGCTCACGAGCGAGAGGTTTTCTCTCGTGAAGGAATGCTGATGGCGGTCTCAGATTTTCTTCAACCAGAAGGTAATGAGCAAATCACGAAGGAGAAAGTTCGATTCCGTACGGTTGGTGATATGACTGTTACAGGCGGAGTGCGATCTGAAGCCGACACGCTCGAACAAGTAATTGCCGAAATAGCGGTTGCACGAGTTTCCGAACGCGGCGCAAGCAGGGCAGATGACCGCACCGCTGAAGCGGCTATGGAAGACCGTAAGCGAGAGGGGTACTTCTAAATGGAACTGCTTCGTATTGCCACCGCCGGATCCGTGGATGACGGCAAGAGCACACTGATTGGTCGGTTGCTGTTCGATTCCAAAGCAATTTATGACGACGTTCTCGACTCAGCAGAACAGCACAGTAGACGTCAAAGTTCCGAATACTTCAACCTGGCACTCCTGACTGACGGTCTTCGTGCTGAGCGCGAGCAAGGCATTACTATCGACGTTGCCTACCGTTATTTTTCGACGCCGAAACGAAAGTTCATTCTTGCCGATACTCCCGGACATGTGCAGTACACACGAAACATGGTTACAGGTGCATCGACTGCGGATGTAGCACTGATCATCGTGGACGCCCGAAACGGAGTTGTTGAACAGTCACGCCGGCATGCAATCATTGCCGCATTGCTCGGAATCAAGCACGTTGTGGTCTGCGTCAACAAGATGGATCTGGTGGAATTTCAAGAAGATGTATTCAGAAAAATACAGCGTGACTTGCACCGCCTGCTTGAAGAGTTGCAAATCAAGTCCCACCACTTCATACCTATATCGGCGCTTGAGGGCGACAACGTTGTCGAAAAGTCAGAGCGAATGAGCTGGTACGAGGATGAGCTAGTACTCGAGCATCTGGAAGATCTGGATACATCAATATTCACCGCAGATTCCCGATTCCGGCTACCTGTTCAGTACGTCATTCGACCTATGACAAACCAACTCCACGACTACCGAGGATACGCTGGAACCATTGCCAGCGGCAAAGTGAGTGTCGGTCAGGAAATTGCCGTAATGCCCGCTGGGAAGGTGACCACGGTAGAAGCGATCGACACTCCTGATGGTGAAGTGTCTTCTGCTGCGGAAGGCGACGCAGTAACGATCCGAATATCTGATGACCTTGATATTTCGCGTGGGGCACTTTTCTGTAGCAAGTCTGACGTTTCGAGAGCAGGCAACACCGTTGAAGCAACCATTTGTTGGATGAGCGAACGATCTAATTTGCAGCCAGGTAGTATGTACCGAATCAAGCATACAACCCACACGGCGCGTGCCATCGTTAACTCGCTCGATTGCAAAATAGACATCAACAGTGTTGCCGACACTGAAGTGTGTGATCATCTCGAGTTGAACGAAATAGGACAACTGGTGCTGCGAACCAGCGAGCCGCTTGTGTTCGACGAATACTCGGTTAACAGGTCTACCGGTAGTTTCATTCTCATTGATGAGGCAACGAATGAGACTGTCGGAGCTGGAATGATCGGCCGGCCGGCTTTTATCAACTAAAAGTCGAGATGCAGTTCCGGCCCGGTTTCGAGTTGTTGATTCGCTTGATCATCTCTAGCATTCGTGTCACAGCTGATTCTGAATAGGAACAGATTATTTCGTGGACGAGCTTCAGAAACCCATTGTGGGCATTTTCGCCGATGACTTGACCG
>CENY01035701.1_pt1 | contig 22680 bp, 22 predicted proteins | sample 356181 | NCBI WGS metagenome assembly CENY01 (sample SAMEA2619840, study PRJEB7988) | marine metagenome | isolation source: saline water (ENVO:00002010), including
CAAACAAACCCACGAACCAGCCTTTTTCCGCAAAAAACTGGCTGTGACCAGCCTCATGCCGTCGCTGATGATGACTGATTGACTGCTCGTCGGTCAGCCCTCCAGGCTTTTGAACTTTGGCTCGCGTTTCTCCACAAACGCCGCGAATGCCTCGGCCACGTCTTCGTGCCGCATGCGCTCCTGGTGCCGTTTGGTTTCCACGGCCACGTAGTCCGCGAGATCAAGCCGCTCCGCGTCTAGGAAGTTCTGCTTCATGGTGGCCAGGGCACCGGGGGATGAGGAGGCCAAGCGCTTGGCTACCGCGCTGATTTCCTCGCGAAAAACTTCATCGTCGAATACGCGGCTTATGAGTCCCATCGCTTGCGCTTCGTCGGCGTGAAATTTCTCCGGCAGAAAATACAGCTCCCGGGCTTTGGCAGCGCCCACCAGTCGGGACAGGGTCCATGGCCCGCCCATGTCGCCGGCCACCGCCACCTTGAGAAAGGCGCTGCTGAAGGTGGCGGGGCGGGTGGCAAAACGCAGGTCGCAGGCCAGCGCCCAGCCCAGGCCGGCACCGGCGCAGGCGCCGTTGATGGCGGCCACGGTGACCTGGGGCATGTCGTGCAGCAACACGGGCACATTGTAATGGTGAGATTCGGCCGGCACGGCGGTCTCACCGGCCACGCGTGCCTTGAGGTCTGCACCGGGACAGAAGCCGCGCCCCTCACCGGTGAGCACCACCACGCGCACGTCGCTGCGCCCGGCCACGTCTTGAAGACAGTCATGGGTCTCCACCAGCATGCCGGTAGTCATGCCGTTCATGCGGTCCGGGCGGTTCAGCGTGAGTGTGCCTATGCCGTCCGCGGCCTCGAAACGAATCGTTTCCATTGGATTCCCCCCTTTGTGTTGCTGATTGTTGCAGCTAGTCGTCGCCCGGGTGGCCACCTAGCCTATCGAAGTTGGGCGCGCGCTTTTCCAGCAGCGCCAGCGCCCCTTCCCGGGCATCGGGTGCAGCGACGAATGCGTCCTGTACCTGTTCCGCTTCGTGCAGCGCTGCCTCGTAGTCTACGCCCAGGTGGTTGTACACCAGGGATTTGGTGGCCGCGATGGCTTTGGGGGCGGCGCTGTCGGCCATGCGCCGAACCCAATCCCTGGCTGAATCCAATAGTTCGTCCGGTTCCACCAGTTTTTCCACCAGACCCATGTCGGCTGCTTCGGCCGCGCCGATGCGGTCGCTCAGCCACAGCAGCTCAAGGGCGCGGCCCGTGCCCACTAGGCGCGGCAGCAGCCAGCTCGACCCGTGCTCGGCTATCAGGCCGCGCTTAAGAAAAACGGTGGTGAAGCTGGCGGCGGTGGAGGCGATGCGCAGGTCGCTCATCAGCGCCAGCACCATGCCGCCCCCCGCGGCGACGCCGTTTACGGCGGCGATGATCGGCTTGGGAACCTGCAGCAGATACGAGAACAGACCGGGCAGCTCATCGGGTGGCCTGTTCGCGCTGCTGGACACGCCGCTTTCGGTGGTGTCGGCCAGCACCTGGGCATCCAGTCCGGAAGAGAATCCGCGCCCCGCGCCGGTGATCACGATGCCCACCACGCGTTGGTCGGCAACCGCGTCGTCGATAGCCGCGCGCAGCTCGCCAAGCGTGTGGTAGGTAAATGCGTTTAGTGTTTCGGGGCGATTGAGGGTGATCACGCAACAGGGGTCGTCCACCTCCACGCGAATATCGGTATAGCCGCTCACAGCAGATTAATACGCAGGCCGCAGAGCTGAACCTGGTCGGTGCCGTTGCTGGGCACGCCGCGGCGCTCGGCGGCAGCCAGAATCGCCGCGCGGTCGGCGGTGGTGACGTCGATGCCGCCGAGCCCTTCCGGGCGTCCGTCGTTGCAGGGCACGAACCGTAGGGTAGCGTTGTCGAGCTCGATGACGGGGTTGCCTTGCCCATCCTGGGCCACCGGCAGCTCGGCGATCTCGCTCCAGCGCTCGGCAACCGCACCCGGATCGTCCGTCTGAATCTCGGCAGCCACGATGCCGGTCACCCGCTCAAGGCACTGTCCCGCCTTCCAATCAGGACCCGCAGGCCACCAGGGTCCATCTTCATCGTGTGCGTTGGCGCCCAGTTGCTCGTCGATCTCGAAGAAGGAGCCGCCGGTATCCTTCGGATGCAGCTGCATGTTGCGGAAGCCTTCGTTGTCGAACTGATTCACGAGTCGAATGCCCAACTGCTCTATGCGAGCCCGGCGTGGTGCGTGATTGTCACATTGGGTGATGACCATGTAGCCGCCGTCTCCGCCGCGGCGTTGCAGGTAGCGGCCGCCCGCCGTGTTCGCTTCGATGGGCGCCACCACCTCCAGGATCTGATTGCCGATGGGTAAGAGGGCGTTTTCCAGTCCGTAGTGGCCCACCCCGGGATCCCGGTGGCACACCTGGATGGCCAGCACGTCCGCAAGTGCCTCTTCGATGGGCGCAAGCTCGCTAGCGACTGTGGCGATCTGCCGTAATCGTAACCACATAGTCCCTACCTCAGCCCGCAGACGGCTGCTTGGACACGCGTGTCTGCAGCGACTCCACCTTGTACTGCCCGGTGTCGAGGTCCTCCAGTAGCGTCTCACCGGACAGAACCGATTGCTTCCAGCACTGATGGTTGTCTGCTTGCCAGGGTTTAGGCAGCTGCAGTTCGTAGAAGATGCCGAATTTCATGATGGTTCCTCGTCTGGGTGTTGCGTGGGGTGCGGCGGCGGGTTTGACGGCGGAGTGGGCTTTTCCGCCGAAAATTTCTGAACTGCGCGCCAGGAGAACACCAATGCCGATATACCTACCAACATGGCAAACCCGGTAACGATATACATGCCGGTGGACATACGCTTATTCCTGGGAGACCGTGATCTCCTTGTCGGTGATGAATTCCAGCAGCACCGCTTGGCCCTGCCTGGTTCTCTCGATGCCGCGCTCCAAGGCGGCGACGATGTCATTGGGATCGGTAATCCTTTCGCCGTAGCCGCCAAAGGCTCGCGCCATGTCGGCATAGTTGCCGGAAATATCGGTGGAGCCAAACTTCTCCTGGCTTACCTGCATGATAGGAATTTCAATTGCCATCGAGAAGTTATTGAAAAGTATGGATAAGATGGGTATCCGTTCTCGTACCGCGGTTTCGAAATCCATCCCGGTAAAGCCAATGGCCGCGTCGCCCCAGACGTTGATGCAGAGCTTTTCGGGCGCAGCCAGTTTGGCCCCCATGGCCAACCCTAGACCGTAGCCAAGCTGGGTGGTTTTGCCCCAACCGATATAACTCAATGGTGCGGTTGATTCCCAGAAAGGCGTGATCTGGTCGCGCGGGCTGCCCGCGTCGTGAGTGATCACGGTGTTGTCTTTGTCCACCAGATTGTTGAGCTCCCACAGCACCCGATACGGGTTGATGGGGGCTTCGTTGTTGGTGAGCTTGGGCATCCACTCGGCTAGCCACTCGTCGCGCAGGGCGGCAATGCGCTGGGGTACGTCGGCGCGGGCCTCGGCGGTGCTCCTGTCGAGCCCGTCCATGGCCTCCAGCATGGCATCCAGCGTCAGCGCTGCGTCCCCGATCAACCCGTACTGGGCGGGCACGTCTTTGTTCAGGTCCATGGGGTCGAGGGTGGCGTGTATGAGTGGTGTTCCGCGTGGCATCGGCACGCCGAAGCCGGTAAGGGCAAAGCTGCAGCCGATGCCGAAAATCAGGTCGGCGTCGTTTAGCAACTGCTTTACGGGACGCGGGTTCGAGCGCCCCCCCGAGCCCAGCGACAGCGGATGGTTTTCTGGAAACGCACTCTTGCCCTCGATGCTGGTGGTGACGGGAATGTTCCAGGCTTCCGCGAGGCGCTTCAGGCTATCCCACGCCTTGGCGTAGTGCACGCCCTGGCCTGCGTAGATCACGGGTCGTTCGGCTGCCGCGAGTGCGGCGGCTGCTTCCTGAACCGCTGCGGGATCAGGGGCGCTGCGCGCCTTATAGCTGGGCACGTACTCCCATCCCTCGGGTGCTTCCTCGCGGAACACGTCCACGGGCACTTCGATGAGCACGGGCCCCGGCCGGCCATTGCGCAATTGGAAGAAGGCGCGCCGCATGACCTCGGGAATCGCCTTGCCCATGGTGAGCGGCTCCGCCCACTTGGTAACGTTGCGCATGTTCAGGGTGGAGTTGAAGTTGGGGAAGTAATTGGCGATGCGCCGGTTGTAGCCGGCGGGAATGACCAGAATTGGTACCGACTCGGAGTAGGCCTGCGCCACGCCGCCGAACGCATTTTCCGCCCCCGGGCCGTGCTGCATGCAGAACACGCCAATCTTGTCGCCGGATGACAACCGGGAATAGGCGTCTGCCATGTGCAGGCCCACCCGCTCCTGCCGCACGATCACCGTGCGGATGTCTTCCTCTGCGGCGGCCTCCACCAGGGGGTTCACGGGATAGGCGAACAGCACCTCCACCCCTTCGGCCTTAAGCGTTTTCGCGATTGCTTGCGCGACCAGCATGGCGGTTGCCTCTCCTTCCTATTCGTATCGATTGGTGCAGCACTTCCCTCGTCTAGTATTGTGCGGGTTTTGCAACGGCCCACCAACCACTTAATTCGAGGGGAACGGATATGGATGAGTCGGCGGCTCAGGCCAAGACACCCTGGCGGTCCTGGTACGCGCTTGGCGTACTGTTTCTGGTCTACGTATTCAATTTCCTCGACCGGTCCATACTTGGCATCCTTACTCAGGCGATCAAAGAGGACCTGGCACTTTCCGACAGTCAGCTCGGTCTGCTTGGCGGTGTGGCGTTCGCCATTTTCTACACCTTTCTCGGCATACCCATTGCCCGCCTGGCCGACCGGTCCGTGCGCCGCAACGTGCTGGCGGTATCGCTCACCATCTGGAGCGTGATGACGGCGATATGCGGTTTAGCAGGCAACTTCGTGCACCTGCTGCTCGCCCGTATCGGCGTTGCAATCGGCGAGGCCGGCGGCAGCCCGCCGTCCCACTCCATGATTTCCGACCTGTTTGGCGAGTCTTCCCGGGCCACCGCGCTTGCCATCTACGCGCTTGGCATTCCGGTGGGGACGATGATCGGAAACCTGGCCGGTGGGTGGTTGAACGAAGCATTCGACTGGCGCACCGCATTCGTTGTGGTGGGCGCACCAGGGGTGGTACTGGCCATCATTCTGATGCTCACCGTGCGCGAGCCGACCCGGGGTGCATCGGAAGCGGCGGTTCGAGAAGCGGCGGACGCGCCGCCGGTGATGACGGTTTTCCGGTATTTGTGGTCGCTAAAGAGCTTTCGCTACCTGTCGCTGGCCGGGGCGTTTCACGCCTTTGTCGGCTACGGGGTGGGGTACTGGTTCCCGGCCCTGTTCATTCGCGCCCACGGGCTGGGGACGGCCGAAATCGGCCTGTGGCTCTTTTACCTGGGTTTCGCCGGCATGGCGGGCACATTTCTGGGTGGCTTCATGGGCGACCGCATGGCCAAGCGCGACCTGCGCTGGTACGTGTGGCTGCCCGGCATCGCCACCCTGTTGTCGGTACCGTTTTCCGTCTACGTCTACGTGGCGTCGGATTATGTAGCGGCGTTTCTCGTGGCCAGCATCCCTACGTTCCTGGGCTCCTACTACCTGGGGCCCACTTTTGCCCTGACCCAGGGCCTTGTTGGCCTGCGCATGCGCGCGCTCGCCTCCAGCATCCTGCTGTTCATTCTGAACATTATCGGCATGGGTCTGGGCCCGTTGCTCACGGGGGTGCTGAGCGACTTGCTGGATGCAAGCACTGGGTTGGGAGACGACAGCCTGCGGGTGTCCATGCTGTGCGTGCTGCTGGTCAACGTGCTGGCCACGTTGTTCTATTGGTTTGCGGGACGCGACCTGCGCTCGGATATGGCTCGGCGCGGGGAGCTTGACGCCCCCCGCGCCGAAGCGGCTTCTTAGACGTGGGCCGAAGCCCTCGTTCGAGCTGCTAGCCTGCGTTCATGGACTGGGACAGCACCGCAAACCCTTCGGTGCAACCCAGCCGTATGCCTACCACTGCCTGATATTCCTCGGAGTTGTACCAGGCTTTGCAGGCTTCGGCGTCGTCGAACTTGATGACCACGGTCTGGGGGCCGGGCGGGGTGCCTTCCACGGTCTCGGCGGCCACGTCGAAAACCAGTACTTCTCCACCGTGGGCGGCCACGGTAGGTCCTGCGCCCTGTCCGTACTCTGCGTAGGCGGCGGGGTCGTTCACAACGTATTGGGCAATAAAATAGGCGGCCATGGTTAGGGTCTCCCTTCGGGTAATTATTGTTGCGAGGTAATGGTAACCGAAATCCGCAGTGCGGGAAGGTTGCCTGTCAGATGGCCGTTAGCCGGCGCACGCAATCTTCCGCGCTGGTGCTACCATCCAGCAGGTCGTTGATGGCGGACACGAATGGGGTTTGCAGCCCTCGCGCTGCCGCCAGCTCGCCGAACAGGCGCGTAGCGCGCACCCCTTCGGCCACCATGACGCTGTCGGCCATGGCGTCTTGCAGGCTCATTCCGCCGCCCAACTTCTGGCCCAGGGTCCGGTTGCGTCCGTGCGGAGAGGTTGCGGTCACGTACAGATCGCCGATGCCGGCGGCACTGAAGGCGGTGGTCGGATCGGCGCCCAACGCCTCCAGCAAGCGCGCGCCTTCGGCGAACCCACCGGTGAATATGGCCGCCTTCAGATTGTCTCCGCTACCGGCGGACAAGCCATCGGCGATGCCACAGCCGAGCGCAATGACGTTCTTGAATCCGCCCCACAGCTCCGCGCCGTGTGGATCGCTGGTCGGTGCCAGGGCAAACGTTGGCGTAGACAGCTCGTCGGCGAGGCGTTCGGCCAGCGCCAGATCCACACTGGCCACGCTCGCAGTGGTGAGCACCCCGTTCGCCAGCTCGGGAGCAATGGTGGGGCCGGTGATCACGGCCAGGGCATTGTCTTTGCCGGCCTTGCGCATCTCCTCGGTAATCACATCCGACACCAGACGATCGCCAGCGATTCCCTTGGCCAGATCCAGCACCACCTGGCCTGGCTCCAGCAGGGGGATGACCTGGCCGGCCACCGACAGCACGACGTGGGAGGGTAGTGCCAGCACCACCAGGTCGGCGCCGTTTACGGCGACGGCCAGGTCCATGGTTGTCTCCATGCCGGCGAGATCCACGCCGGCTAGGTATTTGGTGTTGTGTCCCGTGTCGGTTATGGAGTCGAACACTTCGGCTTCGATGGTCCAGCCCTTAACGCGGTGACCGTCAACCAGCCACACGCGGGCGAGCGCCGTACCGAAGTTGCCGAGACCCAGAACTGCAATGGTTGCCATAGGCGTGCTGATCGTAGCCGTGGAACGAGTTGTATGACAAAGTTGCCGCCCAGCCGCAACCCATGGAGCCATTTTTGTCCCTACGCCTGACTGCTCTGCTCATCGTGCTGTCGCTGTTCTGCGCCAAAGCTGGCGCTCACGGAGGCGTGGTCTACGAAGATGATCAGTGCGTGCTGAAGATGGGATATCTGCTGGCGCACTTTACCGGCTTTCAACCCCAGCGCCGGGGTGGCGAGGAGTTCTGCGAGGACATCCCGGAGGTGGGGGAAGCCATCTTCGTCATCGAGTACCTGCACGGTCACATGCGCCAGATGGAAGTGGACTTTCGCGTGGTGCGCGACGTGATGGACTTTGGTGTCTACGCGAATTGGGACGACGTGGTCAGTATGGGTGATCTTTCCGACGACACCGTGTTCTACCTCCCGCCGGCGCGCCAGCCCGACGGGGTGCTGCGGGCCAGGCACGAATTTGTCGATTCTGGCGGCTATATCGGTGTGGTCACGGCGAGCGATGCTGCGAGCAACAAGCACTACAACGCAGTGTTCTTCTTCTACGTGGGTGACCGCAGCTACCTGTCGCTTCTGGCGTTCGCGGCACTGGTGTTGCTTGTGCAGCTCGGGTATCTGGCGAGCACAGGCTCTCTACAGCGGTTTGTGAAGCGGCGCTTCGGCAAAAATGGGTGACGCCGCTTGCTGAATTTGGGCAATGAGGTACGATAGCGCCCCGTGGAAGCGGTCATCGATCAAGGCGGGCAGAATCTCTGGCCCTTTCTCGTGTATGCAATTGGCGTAGTGGGCCTGCTGGCAGTCACTCTCATCGGTGGCTGGTTGCTCGGAGCGCGCACCCGCCGCAAGAAAGCTACAGACCTCCCTTTCGAATCTGGCATCGTCCCTGTGGGCAGCGCTGAGCAGACGCGCTTGTCTATTGAGTTCTATCTCATTGCCATGTTCTTTGTGATTTTTGATCTGGAGGCCATATTTATTTTTGCCTGGGCGGTGGCTTTCTTTGAAGTTGGTTGGGAAGGCTACATCGCCGCCGCCGTATTCATTGTTATTCTGTTGGTGGCCCTAGTATATGAGTGGCGGACAGGGGCGCTCGACTGGGGCGTGCTGCGAAGACAAGTCCGGCGTGATTACTCGATGGCCGCACCCGGCGACCAGGGGGGCGTCTAAAGTGCGCTGGCGAATGGTTAAGACAGAGCCCGGCGAATCCATGGCGGAAGCCGACCAGGCTTATGCTGAGGAGCTTTCCAAAGGTATTCTACTGGCAAAGCTGGAAGACCTTGTTGCCTGGTCGCGCTCCAACTCCATGTGGCCATTCAATTTCGGGTTATCGTGTTGTTACGTGGAAATGGCCACCAGCTTCACCCCCCGCCATGACATTGCGAGGTTTGGCGCCGAAGTTATCCGAGCCACCCCTCGCCAAGCGGACCTCATCGTTATCTCCGGAACCGTATTTCGCAAGATGGCTCCTGTGGTGCAACATCTATACGACCAGCTGCTGGAGCCGCGCTGGGTAATTTCTATGGGGTCTTGCGCTAACTCGGGAGGCATGTTCGACGTCTATAGCGTGGTCCAGGGCGTGGACAAATTCCTGCCCGTAGACGTTTATGTTCCGGGCTGCCCTCCTCGACCAGAGGCCCTGCTGCAGGGACTCACGCTGCTTCAGGATGCGGTAGCCAGTGACCGGCGCCCCTTGAGCTGGGTCGTACAAGACGATCAGGTTAGTCAGCTGCCCGCGGACCAGGCTGCGGCAAAGGCCAACCTTGCTAGTCAGCGAGACCTGCGTACGCCCGCACGTATGCGCGCGACTAGCCTCGCTGAGCCGACGACCGTCGGTGATGCACCACTGTCTAACGACCTCCTTAAGGAGAATCCAAGGGGAGATCGGGCGAAGTAGGGCGATAATGTCAGAAGTGGTGGAACAGACCACCGCGGATGCGGCAGAGCATCCAGCGGTAGTGCGGGAGCTTGCGGCTCGTTTCGGGGACGATTTCGTTCATCAGTCCGGAGCGGACGGCATTCCCAACGTGTGGGTGCCGCGAGAGCGGCTGCTTGATGTAATGCGTTATCTGAAAAGTGAAGCCCCGGGCGGCTTTCCGCTTTTGTTCGATGTATCGGCCCATGATGAACGTCAGCGCACCCATCGCGACGGGCTGCCCGACAGCGACTTCACCACCTTCTACCACCTGATTTCTTTGGATCGTAACGAAGACGTGCGTATCAAGGTGGCGTTGCCGGAGGGGGATGCCAACGTTCCGTCCCTCACGGAGCTCTGGCCTGCCGCTAACTGGTACGAGCGAGAGGCTTACGACATGTTCGGCGTGAACTTCGTGGGGCATCCCAATCTCCGCCGCATCCTGACTCCGCCGCAGTGGGAGGGACACCCGTTGCGCAAGGAGCACCCGGCCCGCGCTACGGAGATGGACCCGTTTCGCATGACCGATGAGCTTCTTGATACGCAGCAGGAGGAACTGCGCTTCGTGCCTGAAGAGTGGGGCATGAGCAAGGAAGCAAAGCACACTGACTTCATGTTCCTCAACCTGGGCCCTAACCACCCCAGCGTCCACGGGGTGTTTCGCATCGCACTTCAACTCGATGGTGAGGTCATCGTGGATGCAGTGCCCGATATCGGGTATCACCACCGGGCTTCGGAAAAAATGGCAGAGCGCCAGTCCTGGCATACCTACATACCCTACACCGACCGAATCGACTATTTGGGTGGGGTGATGAACAATCTGCCCTACGTGATGGCGGTGGAGAAGCTGGCGGGCATTGAGGTGCCGCCACGCGCCCAGGTGATCCGGATCATGCTGGCTGAGCTTTTTCGTGTATCCAGTCATCTCGTTTTTTACGGTACGTACTCCCAGGATGTAGGACAGATGTCCCCGGTTTTCTACATGTTTGCGGACCGGGAACGCCTGTTCACCATCATTGAGGCGATTACCGGTGGGCGTATGCATCCAAGCTGGTTTCGCGTCGGCGGTGTAGGCCAGGACCTGCCGGAGGGCTGGGACACCATGGTGCGCGACTTCATCGAGTACATGCCCAAGCGGTTGGATCACTACGAGCGCATGGCGCTGCAGAACGGTATTTTCAAACGGCGCAGTATTGGGATTGGCCAGTACGATACCGCTGAAGCCCTGGAGTGGGGCATAACCGGCCCCGGGCTGCGCGCTACAGGATGTGACTGGGATCTGCGCAAGAAGCGGCCGTACGGCGGGTACGATCAATTTGACTTCGAGGTGCCCACGGCTAACAACGGCGATTGTTACGATCGTTGTGTGGTGCGTGTTGAAGAGATCCGTCAGAGCCTGCGCATCATTGAGCAGTGTCTGAACAACATGCCGGCTGGACCCTATAAGGCAACCCATCCCCAGGCCACGCCGCCACCTAAAGAACGGACGATGCAGGATATAGAAACGCTGATTCAGCATTTCCTGAATGTCAGTTGGGGGCCGGTCATTCCTCCTGGGGAATGTGCCGTCAATGTGGAAGCTACCAAGGGGTGGAATTCTTACTACCTCACGTCTGACGGCGGAACGATGTCTTACCGCACTCGCATTCGCACACCGTCGTTCCCGCACTTGCAGATGATTCCGCTGATTAGTCGCGGATTCATGCTCGCAGACCTGATTGCCATCGTTGCGAGCATCGACTTCGTTATGGCGGATGTGGATAGATAGGTATTGGTGGCATGAGCGAAGCAGACCAACTGATCGATGTGCTTACGAGCGAAGAGGTAGAGGCCATCGAGGCGGAGATTGCCCATCTGCCTGATCGCGAGTCTGCGGCGATGGAGGCGCTGCAGATCGTTCAGGCCAACCGTGGATGGGTTTCCGATGCCAGTCTGTCAGCGATTGCCAGGCTACTCGGTATGTCTGCTGCCGCGTTGGATAGTATCGCCACGTTCTACAATCTCATTTTTCGTCAGCCCGTTGGCCGTCATGTGATCATGACATGTGACAGCGTGAGCTGTTTTGTCATGGGGTGCGAAAAGGTGCATAAAGCGATTGAGGAAAGCCTGGGTGTTTCGCCTGGAGAAACCACTGAGGACGGTCGTTATACCTTGTTGCCTATCGTCTGTTTGGGTGCCTGTGACCGGGCGCCGGTAATCATGATTGACGACGAGCTCCATGGCGACGTGGCCGTGGAGGACGTGCCGGCGATATTGGAGCGCTATCCGTGAGCAGTTCATCCAAACCACTTACTGAGCGCATCGAAACCGAGAATGGGTTGGTAGACCTCGCGGCCTACCAGCGCGCGGGTGGCTACGACGCTGCAAGGCGAGTGGTCACTTCCATGACTCCAGAAGAAGTTCAGGACCTGGTCAAAGATGCCAATCTCCGCGGTCGGGGCGGGGCCGGCTTTCCCACCGGGGTGAAATGGAGTTTCGTGCCCAAGGGCGATGCCGCCGGACCGGGTCACAAGTATCTGGTTTGTAACGCTGATGAGATGGAGCCTGGCACATTTAAGGACCGTTACCTCCTGGAATACGATCCCCACCTGCTGGTGGAAGGAATGATCATTGGTGCATATGCGATTCAGGCAGACAAAGCCTACGTGTTTATGCGGGGTGAATACCATGAAGGCTTCCGGCAGCTTTCCCGGGCTATTGATGATGCGAAGGCTCAGGGTTTTCTAGGTTCCAACGTATTTGGTAGTGATTTCAGTGTGGATCTTGGCATCCACCGCTCGGGGGGTCGTTACATTTGCGGTGAGGAAACTGCTTTGCTCAACGCGCTGGAAGGCAAGCGGGCACAGCCGCGGTACAAACCGCCTTTTCCTCCCGCCAGCGGTGCATGGGGCCGTCCCACCATCGTTAATAACGTTGAGACGCTGTGTAACGTGCCCGGCATTTTGCGCCATGGCGCTCAATGGTTCCAGGATCTGGGCAATGGGGACGATGCTGGCACGAAATTGTACGGGGTGTCTGGGCGGGTGAATCGCCCAGGTCTTTGGGAGCTGCCCATCGGCACATCGATCCGAGAGATCATCGAAGAGCATGCGGGTGGGATGCAGGCGGGTTATCAGCTGCGCGGTCTACTTCCCGGTGGTGCGTCCACGGACTTTCTCGTGGAGCAGCACTTGGACCTGCCCATGGATTACGGATCTATTCAGGCAGCTGGTAGCCGCATGGGGACCGGCACCATGATTCTGATGGACGATTCCATTTGTCCCGTGGCCATGTCCGTGAACCTGCAGCACTTTTTCGCCCAGGAGTCTTGCGGTTTCTGCACGCCCTGCCGGGAAGGACTGCCATGGCTGGAATCACTTCTGATCGACATAGAGGAAGGCCGCGGAAACCCTGGTGACCTTGATGTGCTGAGTGCTAATGCGTCTTACATAGGGGCTCCGGGCAATACGTTCTGTCTGCACGCCACCGGGGCGATGGAGCCGCTGAACAGCGCGTTGAAATATTTCCGTGAGGACTTTGAAGCCCACATCGAACGGGGCGGCTGCCCCTACCGGGAAGGGAGCGCTTAGTGGCCAAGATCAGCGTAGATGGAGTGGAGTTTGATGCCAAAGAAGGCGAGAACCTTCTGCAGGCAGTTCTTTCCGCCCAACTTGAGCTCCCGTACTTCTGCTGGCACCCCTCGTTGGGTTCGGTGGGTGCTTGCCGTCAGTGCGCTGTCATCCAGTATGCTGATGAAGAAGATACGCAGGGGCGGCTAATCATGGCGTGCATGACGCCAGTCGCCGACGGTATGCGTGTGTCGTTGGAAGCCGCTCACGCTCGCGACTTCCGCGCGTCAGTGATTGAGTGGCTTATGGAAAACCATCCTCACGACTGTCCTGTCTGTGAGGAGGGGGGCGAGTGTCACTTGCAGGACATGACGGTTATGAGTGGCCATACTGCAAGGCGTTATAGGGGTAACAAGCGCACTTTCGAAAATCAGTATCTTGGCCCCTTTCTCAACCATGAGATGAACCGTTGCATCACCTGTTATCGCTGCGTGCGCTACTATCAAGATTACGCCGGCGGTACCGACCTGCAAGCGTTCGGATCGCGTGCGAGGATGTATTTTGGGCGCGAGGAAGCCGGTGTCCTTGAGAATCCTTTCAGCGGTAATCTGGTGGAGGTATGCCCCACTGGCGTGTTCACCGATAAGCCGTTCAGCAAAACCTATACCCGCAAATGGGATCTACAAAGTGCGCCCTCGGTCTGTGCAGGCTGCGCGGTAGGCTGCAATACCATCCCCTCGGAGCGCTATGGCCGGTTGAAGCGGGTTCACAATCGATACAACGGATCGGTGAACGGTTACTTCCTTTGCGATCGTGGCCGCTACGGGTTCGGCTATGTGAACGACGATGCGCGGATACATAAGGTGGGTGTCCGCGCTGCGGATGGCGTGTTCGATGTGATAAGCGCCGAAGAGGGTGAGGAGAAGTTGGGTGACATCGTCCGCGACGGTGCAATAGGCATTGGTTCGCCCCGGGCCTCGCTGGAATCCAATTTGGCGCTCAAGGTCCTGGTGGGGGAAGAGAATTTCTGCACCGGCCTGTCCAGTGCAGAAGATGCTTTGATGCGCCTCATCCTGGACGTTTACGAATGCGGGGGGGCACGCATACCGACCCTTGCTCAGGTGGAAGAAGCGGATGCGGTGCTGATTCTCGGTGAGGACGTGCTCAATACGGCGCCACGGGTCGCATTGGCAGTGCGCCAGAGCGTGCGCAACGAGTCACTGGAAATGGCGGAGCAGGCGGGAATACCGTTGTGGCAGGAAGCCGGTGTACGTAGCCATGGCCGCGAATCGGCCTCCCCGCTGCTGGTGGCCTCGCTTCTGCCGACCGAACTGGACGAGCTGGCGACCCACACTTGCAATGGCGCTCCTGAGAGTCTCGCTGCCGCTGGTTTTGCCATCGCCCATCGGTTGAATTCCGCGTATGCGGCTGGAGAGGAACTGGATGGGCCTACGCAGTCCTTTGTGGATGATGCTGCGGCGGTACTTTCCCGCGCCAAGCGACCACTAGTGATCTCTGGCACCTCGCTGCGCAACGACGGCCTTATCAAGGCGGCGGCCAACATTGCTTGGGCACTCAAGGCTCAGGGGTGTGATGCGGGCCTGTTGCTAACGGCCGCGGAGGCCAACAGTTGTGGCGTAGGAATGCTGGGTGGTGGTGTAGATCTGGACACGGCGCTTCGCGCAGCGGCTGCAGGGCAGGCGTTGGTGGTGCTGGAGAACGATGTTACCCGGCGCGCCGATCCCGATTTGGTTGCCTCCGCGTTTTCGGGCAGTACTGCGGTGGCGGTGCTAGATTCCCTCGAGAACGCAACCACCGAGAGCGCTAGCCTGGTTCTGCCGGCGGCAACTTTTGCCGAAAGCACCGGTACTTTCGTCAATTACGAAGGGCGAGCCCAACGTTTCTTCGAAGTGTTTGCCGCTACAGGTGAAACCGCCCCGGCTTGGCGCTGGCTGTCCAAAGCGGGAGCGCGTGCTGGGCGCAATGACATGCATTGGCAACACGTGGACCAGGTGGTGGAGGCAGTGGCGAGTCATCCGCGATTGGTCGGCGTGGCGGATGCGGCACCGAATGGCGGTCATCGCAACGCAGCAGGTAATAGGGTTCCTCGTGCCCCTCACCGGTACAGTGGTCGCACCGCCATGAACGCCGGCGTCAATATTCATGAGCCGAAGACTCAGGTAGACGAGGAGACACCGCTGTCCTACTCCATGGAAGGCGCTATGGGTGATCAGCCGGCTGCGCTCACCTCTTATGTCTGGTCACCTGGCTGGAATTCCAATCAGTCCGTCTTTAAATTCCAGCAGGAGGTAGGAGGCGCTATGGCGGGAGGCGATCCTGGCGTACGGATGCTGGACGCTGAGCCCGCGCAGGTCGATTTTGCGCAACGCTACCGACCGCTTCAGACGCCGATAGGAGCAGAGGGCGATGGCCGCTTCAAGCTACTGCCCACGCACAGCATTTTTGGCAGTGAGGAGTTGTCTGGCCGATCACAACCCATCGCGGAGCGAGGTCCCCAGGCGTTCATAGTCCTCGGTGCCGCGGAGGCGGCGCGCTTGCAGGTTGCAGAAGGCATGGGCGTGCGCTGTCCGGAGCTGGACGCTACCTTTGCTGTGCGGGTGGAGGAGTCCCTGGCGGAAGGGCTTGCCGTTGTCGCAATGGGTCTCGGTGGTCTGGGTGACGAAGTACCTTCCGAACGCGTTACGCTGGAGCCTGATCCGGAATTCGTGCCTCCCACTACGCTGATTGCTAGAGGCTGAGCATGGAACTGGGCTTCATCATGATTGCTCCGGTGCTGCTAGGCGCCATGCTTGGGGCCTTGCTGCTAGTGTGGGTGGAGCGGCGCTTGTTGGGATTTTGGCAGGATCGGCTTGGCCCCAATCGGGTTGGCCCATTTGGGATTATGCAAATGGTGGCAGACCTGGTGAAGCTGCTGACCAAAGACGACTGGATTCCGCCGTTTTCGGACCGAGTGTTATTCACCCTAGCGCCCGCAGCCATCATCGCAAGCATGCTCATGGGGTTTGTCGTGGTGCCCTTCGGCCCTGGCTGGCACATTATCGATCTGAACATAGGACTATTGTTCTTCCTTGCCATGACGTCCCTTGCCGTCTACGGGGTGCTATTGGCTGGATTGGCTAGTAACAACAAATATTCGCTACTGGGCGGGTTGCGCAGCGCAGCGCAGATGGTGACCTATGAAGTATTCATGGGTTTGTCTTTGATGGGCGTGGTAATGCTCACCGGATCGTTCAATTTGAATACCATCGTGCATGCGCAGGAAGATGGCTGGTTTTTCATTCCCCAGATCCTGGGTCTGGTGGTGTTCATGATCGCTGGGGTCGCAGAGGCTCACCGGTTGCCCTTCGACCTTCCTGAGGCCGAGCATGAGCTGGCCGCGGGCTTCCATACGGAATACTCGGGGATGAAGTTCGCCTTGATCATGGCTGGCGAGTATTTGTCGATGATCCTGACGTCGGCGATCATGGTAACGCTGTTTTTCGGGGGCTGGTTGGGTCCGGACTTTTTGCCGCCCATCGTCTGGTTCTCCATCAAGACCGGATTGGTGATCTGCTTTTTTATACTCTTGCGTGCTTCCATACCAAGGCCGCGCTACGACCAACTGATGTCGTTGGGATGGAAGATTCTGCTGCCAATCACGTTGATCAATTTGTTGATAACGGGTGCGGTCGCACTGAGCTTGGAGGGTTAGGCGATGTGGAGTCAGTTGCGCAGCCTCGGGACCGTCTTTAAGCACCTTTTTACGCGAGTGGAGACCGTACAGTATCCAGAGGAAATGCCTTACCTGGCGCCTCGGTATCGGGGTCGTATCGTGCTGACGAGGGACCCGGACGGCGACGAGCGATGCGTGGCATGCAACCTCTGCGCGGTAGCGTGCCCGGTGGATTGCATCGCGCTGCAGAAAACCGAACGGGAAGACGGTCGCTGGTATCCCGAGTTTTTCCGCATCAATTTTTCGCGTTGCATCATGTGTGGTATGTGCGAAGAAGCCTGCCCCACTTATGCCATCCAGCTTACGCCGGACTTCGAGCTGTGTGAGTACGACCGCAACAACATGGTTTACGAAAAAGAACACTTGCTCATCGATGGCGTTGGCAAATATCCGGATTACAGTTTCTGGCACGTTGCCGGCAAGGCTATCGATGGCAAAGACAAGGGTGAGGCACAAAAAGAAAAGCCACCGGTAGATGTCCGAAGTAACCTGCCGTAGTCAGGTCATTTCGGAGCGCAGTTCGGCGCCACGCGACGAACTGCGGGTGCGAGGGGACTGGCGAATTCTCCGCCCGCGGGCGGAGTGAGAAGTTAGGAGTGAGCATGGAAACAGTTCTGTTCTACATCGCGGCATCGGTGTCGTTGGTGTCGACGCTGCTGGTGGTGACGCGCACCAACGCGTCTCATGCCCTCATTTATCTCATCGTCTCACTGTTGGCCATCGCCGTGATCTTCTATCTGCTGGGCGCCCCCTTCGCGGCGGCGCTGGAAATCGTGATTTACGCTGGCGCCATCATGGTGCTGTTCCTGTTCGTGGTGATGATGCTCAATCTCGGCAAAAGCGCGGTGGATCAGGAGCGGGGCTGGATGCAGCCACGCATGTGGATTGGCCCAGGGATCCTCACGGCGGTGCTGTTCGCAGAGTTCATCTACATTCTCGGTGGCACGCCGGGTACCACGTCAGGCACCATCGTGCCGCCCAAGGCGGTGGGGGAGACCCTGTTCGGTGCCTATCTGCTGGCCGTGGAACTTGCTTCGGTGCTGTTGCTGGCCGCGTTGGTTGGCGCCTACCACCTGGGTCGGCGCTACATGCGCTCCCGCCGAGAGGAGATTGCCTGATGGGCACGGCCGTCGCCATTCCTCTGGAACACGTCTTCCTGCTGGCAGGCGCGCTGTTCCTAATCGGGTTCACCGGCGTGCTGGTGCGGCGCAACGTGATTTTTCTGCTGATGTCGCTGGAAATAATGATGAACGCGTGCGGGTTGGCCTTCGTGGCTGCCGGCGCGCGATGGGCTCAGGCCGACGGACAGATCATGTACATGCTGATCCTGTCGCTGGCGGCCGCGGAAGTGGCGGTGGCCCTTGGTCTGGTGTTGCAACTTGAACGGCGCTTCCGGCATCTGGACATCGATGCCGCCAGTGAGTTGGGCGGTTAGTCGTGGAATTGCTCTGGCTTGTACCAACGCTACCCCTCCTCGGTTCCGCTGTGCTGATCGCCACCCAGGGACGGCTTGGCCAATGGCCGGTAGCAATCATCGGTTCCGGCAGCGTGCTGGGAGCCGCCGTGGTGGCGCTATTGGTGGGTATGGAGTTTCTGGCTGCGGGTGGCCAGCCATACGCGCAAACTCTGTGGTCGTGGATGGTGGTTTCCGGCTTTTCTCCCAGCTTCACACTCTATCTGGACGGGCTATCGCTGGTGATGGTGGGCGTCATTACCGGCGTTGGGTCTCTGATCCATATCTACGCTACTGGATACATGGCGGGCGAGGAGGGCTACAGCCGCTTCTTCTCCTATATGAACCTGTTCGTGTTCGCCATGCTTATGCTGGTGTTGGGCGACAACCTGCTGGTGCTGTTCCTGGGCTGGGAAGGGGTGGGGCTGTGTAGCTATTTGCTCATCGGCTTCTTTCACGACGAGGCTGAAAACGGGTATGCGGCGCGCAAGGCTTTCGTGGTTACCCGCGTGGGCGACACGGCCATGGCGCTCGGTCTGTTTCTGCTATTCCGTGAGCTGGGCTCGCTGGAAATTCAGACCGTGCTGGCAAATGCCAATACGCAGTGGGTGGACGGCTCCACCCTGTGTACGCTGATCGCCCTGTTGCTGCTTGGTGGCGCGGTGGGCAAATCGGCTCAGGTGCCACTGCAGACCTGGTTGCCCGACGCCATGGCAGGTCCCACACCGGTGAGTGCCTTGATCCACGCGGCTACCATGGTGACGGCGGGCGTATATCTGATTGCCCGCATGCACGACCTCTACCTGCTATCGCCGGAGGCGCAATTTGCCGTCGCCGTCGTCGGGTTGGTGACCCTGTTCATCTCGGCATTCACGGCACTTACCCAGACCGATATCAAGCGCATTCTCGCCTATTCCACCATGAGTCAGATCGGCTACATGTTTCTGGCCCTCGGGGTGGGCGCTTGGTCAGCGGCGGTCTTTCATCTAATGACCCATGCATTCTTCAAGGCGCTGCTGTTCCTGGCCGCCGGCTCGGTGATTCTCGCGCTGCACCACGAGCAGAACATCTTTCGCATGGGAGGATTGTGGAAGCGACTGCCGGTGCCCTTCTGGAGCATGGTGGTTGGTAGCGCCGCCCTTGCGGCATTGCCGTTTACCTCGGGCTTCTACAGCAAGGATGCCATTCTGCTCACCAGCTGGGACTACGCCCATGGGGGGCCGTGGTTCTGGTTCTTCTCTGCCGTTGCGGCCTTTCTCACCGCGCTTTACAGCACGCGACTGATCGGGGTGGTGTTCTTTGGCGAGCCCCAAGGGGAGTCCCATGACAACTCGCGCGCCAACATGTGGGCGCCGCTGGTGGTGCTGGCCGTTCTGGCGGTCGGCGGCGGATGGTTTGGACTCGCGGTACTCAACGATGTATTGCCAGACGGTGGCTTGTCGGACCAGCCTCACACCGGTTGGTTGCCTCTGGTGACCATGGGGATTCCCATGGTCGGCGTCGCATTGGGCTATCTGCTGTTCTTCCGTAAGTCCACCTTTCTGGATGGACTGGTGAATTCCAGCCTGGGTGAGTCGCTGAGGAAGTTCTGGTTCGGCGGCTGGGGCTTCGACGCGCTATACGATGTGCTCATCGTCAAACCGTTTGTGGCGCTGGCGAAGGCCAACAAGTCGGACGCCGTCGACAAGGTGTTCCGCGGCATAGCGGCCCTGGCCCGTGGTGCACATCAGCTCGTCAGCGTGACGCAAACCGGCCGGCTGCGGTGGTACGCGGCCAACATGGCCTTTGGCATGCTGGTGGTGATGCTGATCTTGGTGGGGCTGCTATGACTTTGTTGGCGCTAATTGGTTTGCTGCTCGCCGGGGGCGGGGTTGCCTGGTTGTCGGGAAGCTGGAGCTCGACGGCGCCACGCTGGGTGTCTCTGGTGGTTCTGGCGTTAGCTGGTTATGTAGTGCTGGGTTACTGGCTCGAGCCCGAGCAGGCGGGCCTTTACTCTGCGATGAACGCGCCGTGGATCCCCCAGTTCGGCATCAACGTAATCCTGTCTATGGATGGCTTGAGCCTGATGATGGTGGCGCTCACGGTGCTGCTCGGCGCGGTGGCGGTGGCCGCGTCCTGGACTGAGGTCACCGAACGGGCAGGATTCTTCCAGTTCAACCTGCTGTGGACTCTGGCGGGTGTGGTGGGTGTCTTCACGGCCCTGGATCTGTTCCTGTTCTTCTTCTTCTGGGAAGTGATGCTGGTTCCCATGTACTTCCTGATCGCCATCTGGGGGCACGAGAATCGCGGTTTCGCTGCGATGAAATTCTTCCTGTTCACGCAGATCAGCGGGCTGTTGCTGCTGGTGGCCATCGTGGCGCTGGTTTACGCCCACTATTCGGCATCGGGTGTATTGACCTTCAGCTACCACGATCTGCTTGACGCCGAGCTGGGCGACGGGATTCAGTATTGGCTGATGCTGGGTTTCTTTATCGCCTTTGTGGTGAAGCTGCCTGGTGTGCCGTTTCACACCTGGCTGCCTGATGCTCACACCCAGGCGCCCACGGCGGGTAGCGTCATTCTTGCTGGCATCCTTCTCAAGACTGGCGCGTACGGGCTGTTGCGGTTCGTGGTGCCGCTTTTTCCCGAGGCCGCTGTCGATTTCCGATGGGTTGCCATGTTGCTGGGTGCGGTCAGCGTCATCTACGGCGGGTACATGGCCTACAGTCAGACGGATTTTAAGCGCCTGGTCGCTTACAGCAGCGTGAGCCACATGGGCTTTGTGCTGTTGGGCGTGTTCGCCTGGAACGAACTCGCCTTGCAGGGAGCCGTCGTGCAGATGATCGCCCACGGGTTCTCCTCTGCTGCTTTGTTCATGATGGCTGGCGCGCTTCAGGAGCGCTTGCATACTCGGGAAATGACCAACATGGGGGGGCTATGGATGCGAGCCCCACGAATGGGCGCGGTGGGATTGTTTTTCGTGGTGGCGTCGTTGGGCATGCCTGGCCTCGGTACCTTTGTTGGCGAGTTCCTGGTGTTGCTCGGGGCTTTCCAGGTGGATGTGGGGCTCACCGTGGCCGCTGCGCTAGGCATCATTGTTGCGGCCGTGTACTCCCTGGCGCTGATGCAGAGGACGTTTCAGGGCACCCCGAATCCCAATGTGGCCACTATGGAAGATTTTGGCGCCCGTGAAATGCTGGTGATGCTGCTGATGGCCGCGGCGCTTGTCTGGCTGGGCGTCTATCCCCAGCCCGTGCTGGATCTGTCGCTGCCTGTGATCGAGGCGCTGGGAGGGGTGGCATCGTGAGCGCCATGGACTTTTTAGCACTGGCCCCCTACCTGACGTTGCTGGGCGGCATTCTGGTGCTGGTTCTGGTCATTTCGTTCTGGCGCTCCCACGCGATTGCCATGTCGGTGAGCGTGGTGGTTCTGCTAGGCACCCTGGGAAGCATAGGCTTCGGCCTGGATGCGGGTGTCCGTTCGCTGTCCAACTTCATGGTGCTAGATGGTTACGTCGCCTATTTCAACGTGCTGTTCCTTGTTGCCGCGCTGGCCACCACGCTGGTGTCGCGCAACTACCTGTCTGGCCGGGAGGGGGAGCCGGAAGAGTTCTATCTGCTGCTGCTGATCGCCACGTTGGGCGCCATGGTGTTGGCCTCCGCCGAGCACTTCGCCGCGTTCTTGCTGGGCCTGGAAATTCTCTCTATTTCTCTCTACGTACTCATCGGCTATCCGGAGGAGGGACAGCCGCCACTGGAGGCTGCCTTGAAGTACCTGGTGCTGTCCGGTGTCGCATCTACCACCATGCTGTTCGGAATGGCGCTGCTGTACAACGCCACAGGCACGTTGGTCATCAGCGAGCTGGCCGGCGCCGCGCTGTCCGGCTCCTCCTTCGAGCTGCACTGGATGGTGGGCCACGGATTGCTGGTTGCGGGGCTCGCGTTCAAGTTGTCGCTGGTGCCGTTCCATATGTGGACCCCGGACGTCTATCATGGGGCGCCGGCACCGGTGAGTGGCTATCTGGCCACGGTGTCCAAGGCGGCGGTATTCGCATTTCTGTTCCGCTACGCGTTGGAAAGCGGCGGTCTCGACGTTGGCGTGGTGGCGCGCACTTTGGTGTTGTTTGGCGTGTTGTCCATGGTGATCGGCAACGTCCTGGCACTGCTGCAGACCAACGTGAAAAGGCTGCTGGCCTATTCGTCCATCGCCCATGCTGGCTATCTGCTCATCGCGCTGGTGGCGTTGGGCCAGCTGGCCAGCCGCGAAGTGGCGTTGGAGGCCGGATTGGTTTACCTGGCAGGCTATGCGTTGATGACGCTGGCCGCTTTTGGCGTTGTTGCGGTACTTTCGTCGGCCGCCGAGGAAACGGATGCACAGGAACTTGCTGCGTTTCAGGGCCTCTTCTGGCGTCGGCCCCTGGCTGCGGTGGTGATGACCATAGCGTTGTTGTCGCTTGCCGGCATCCCGCTCACCGTAGGTTTCATCGCCAAGTTCTATCTGATTGCCGCCGGTGTGGATAGCGGTCTGTGGACGCTGGTGTGGGCGCTGCTGCTGGGCAGCGCCATCGCCATCTACTACTACTTGCGGGTGGTGCTGACCATGAGCCGGCCAGCGGAGGAAGGTGTATACAAATACGCTGTGCAATTGGGCGAGGGCAGACCTACGCTGGTGGTCTTGGGCGTGGTGGTGCTCCTGTTTGGCATCTATCCGGCTCCGCTGATCGACATCATTCGCGACGCCTTGCGCATCGCTGCCGGCTAGCTA
>CENY01171935.1_pt1 | contig 22647 bp, 17 predicted proteins | sample 356181 | NCBI WGS metagenome assembly CENY01 (sample SAMEA2619840, study PRJEB7988) | marine metagenome | isolation source: saline water (ENVO:00002010), including
AAAACCCTAAATTTAAATCTTGTGAATTAAACGGGGCTGTAGCTCAGCTGGGAGAGCGCCTCCCTTGCACGGAGGAGGTCGCAGGTTCGACCCCTGTCAGCTCCACCAACACTCCTTTCGATATAAATCCACTGTTTTACTGTTGATACCCCCGTTGCTATGAATAATTGATTTTGTAATACTAACAATCAATAAATCAAATGGAGGACAACGTGAATTCTAAAGTTATTGGAGCAATGTTAATACTCGGACCACTCTTGACAGTTTTGCCATGGTTTGTATTTGGCTCAGATACATCTGATATGACACCTACGCAAACCATTACTGTAATCTTAGAAGAATCCGGTGCAACAGAAGCTAGGGGCATTCTTAATGTATTTGGTGGAATATTTATGTTTGCTGGACTTTATTTCCTAGCCCGGTCATTAAAAAGTGATAATACTGTAAGTAACCACTTAGCTGAAATCGGTGGGTTATTGCTTGTGGTAACCCTACCAATATGGGTAATTATGATGGGTGCAGAAGTTATGGCTATTGAGGCGGCTAAAGACTACGGGAATGAATTTGGTGCAACAATAATAGCAGCTTCAACAGGCTTGCAAACGATTGGGATATTGCTAGTTATTGGGCTATTCCTAGTTGGCCTCTCATTGACTTTGCTAAGAAAATACAAAGGAATAGTTGGCATACTATTTGTTATTGCATCAGCCATTGCTTTTGTTGATATGATGTTCGACGCCGAAGCATTTGGATTTATAGGCTGGATGGGGATGTTCATCATGACGCTTGTAACAGGTATATTAACGACTCTACAGAAAGAGAATTAGACCAAAGCATAAACAACTGGTTATTGGTTTTCCTAAGATTGGTTGCTAATTGGCAACTGATCTTAAGAAAACCCTGCATTTCAAATATAATTTCATTAAACCTGAACGGTTAAATTATCGAAATTTTATAAACTCATTTAGTGATTCAGGATTTTTTACAGTACCTAAGTTGACTGCCTCATAGACATCAGTTCCATTCAAAATCTTTTTAATTGGTATTTCTAACTTCTTGCCATTTAATGTGGTAGGAATTTCAGAAACTTGAAAAATTGAATTGGGGATATACCGAGTAGACAAATCAGATTTGATTTTGGATACTATCGCCAACTTCATACTTGGATTTAGCATCAATTGATTTTGTAATTGAACAAAAAGTAATATCTTTCCATCCTTTAAATCAAATCCAGTATCGATAACAATACTATCTACTATTTCCGGTATCGTATCTAAAACTTCATAAAACTCACTTGTACCCATCCTTATGCCCGATCTATTTAAAGTCGAGTCTGACCTGCCATAAATCTTGCAGCCACCACTGGAATTTATCTCTATCCAATCCCCATGGCGCCAAATATCTTGATAAACCTCGAAATAGCTATTTTTATATATGCTCCCATCATCTCCCCAAAAAAAGACAGGCATACTTGGCATTGGTTTTGTTATAACCAATTCCCCTACCGAATCAACAATCGATTCGCCAGATTCATTAAACGCCTCGATTTGTGCGCCTAAGGTTCTAGCTTGTATCTCCCCAATTTTAACTGGCAAAATAGGTACAGGACCAACAAACCCCGTACATAAATCAGTCCCTCCACTATAAGAACCCAAGTGCACATCAGATTTAACCTGAGTATATATCCATTTGAATCCATCATCGGATAATGGAGCACCAGTTGAACCAATCCCCTTCAAACTACTCATTTTATATTTGTGTTTCGGTACAATTTCATTTTTTATACAAGCATTGATATAAGGCGCACTCAAGCCAACATAAGTAGCATCGGATAGTTCAGATATTTCCCATATCTTATCTGTGCTTGGATAAGTGGGAGAGCCGTCATATAACACAATGGTGGCTTCTACCAATAATCCACTTACTACTACATTCCACATCATCCATCCTACTGTGGTAAACCAAAAAAACCTGTCAGAATGTTGAACATCTAGGTGAAAAGACAGCGTTTTGTAATGTTCTAGTAAAATACCTCCATGGCCATGAACGATTGGTTTAGGGCGCCCTGTGGTACCTGAAGAATACAAAATCCACAATGGATGATCAAATTCAACTTGTTCAAATTCTAATTCAATTTCGTCCATCAGTATTTCATCCCATAAAGTTTTACCATCTAAGGAAGTCAATTTGATCCCTGGTATGGTTTCCACTAAAATCGTATGCTTTATGCTTGGAATTTCATTGATTATCTGGTCAATCTGTTGGATACGATTATTATTTTTCCCAGCAAATCTATAACCATTTGAAGCTATTAACATCTTCGGTTCTATTTGACCAAATCTTTGAACTACACTATTAACACCGAATTCGGGAGAACATGAAGACCATATTGCACCAATGCTTGAAGTAGCAAGAAAAGCAACTACTGATTCCAAAGAATTGGTTATATACGCAGCAACTCGGTCACCTTTAACCACACCAACCCTTTTCATATAACTTGCCACATTAGCTACCTGAGAATACAACTCTTCATATGAGACAGTTACCTGTGTACAATCTTCGTTAATCGCAATAATCGCTTTATCTTTATCCCGTTTCCTAAATACCTTTTCAGAGTAATTTACTTTAGTTCCACCAAACCATTTGGATTCGTATATAGATTCCCCTGCCAACACTTCGGAATAGTCATTTGACTTCCCTATATCAAAGTATTCCCACAATGATTCCCAGAATTCTTCGTTATTATTTACAGACCAAAGCCACAAATCATGATACTCTTCAAAATCCAAGCGTTTTTCTGATTTCAACCAAGACATATAGTGCATTAATTTAGAATCATTTATACGGGTTGAGTCCGGATTCCAAAGAACTTCAGAGGAATCAGGAGAAAAATCATTATTGGTATTTAAGTTTTTCATATCACTTAATAGTTAAAAGCCATAAATAATTATCGCTATAGCGTTCGTTTTAATCCAATAAATACTTTAGCAATATTCTACTCATTTCAAACTTTTGCTAACATGTTACCATCAGGATTCTAGACGGAACTAGCAAATACTATAGTTAGAGACAAAATGATTAGGCAAATTCAATAAAATAATACGGGTCCAACAAGGAGCAGCCATGACAACAAACAAAAATATCTCAGTTTACACTAAATTAGGAGTTAAACCCATAATAAACGGAAGAGGTTGTATTACAATTCATGGCGGTAAAGTAATGAGCGAAACAGTTGTTGCATCCATGCTAGAAGCTAGTAAAAGTTGTGTTTTGTTTGAAGATTTAATGGAAAAAGCATGTGAAAAACTAGCAGCTTTAACTGGATCAGAAGGGGCATTTATTTCTTCTGGTGCTGCAAGTGGACTATTTATTTCTGGTGCTGCCTGTTTAACCGGACAGGATCAAAATGCGATTGAAATTTTGCCTACATTAAAATCAGGTAAAAATCAGTTTGTAATTAGTACAGTTGACGAACATTCTTATGTCCATCAAGCTTTTCGAGCCTGTGGAGGGCAATTAGTTGAAGTAGGTACAAATTATTCTGTATCTAGAAAAGATTATTCCGACGCAATAACAGATAAAACTGCAGGTTTAGTATTTTTCTACGGTTCACAAACTAAAGAAGAGCTGGAAGAGATCATAGAAGTTGGCCAACAGCATTCTGTACCAGTTGTAGTTGATTGTGCAGCACAAATACCCCCGAAATCAAACTTGACAGACCTTGTTAAAATGGGAGCCGATTTAGTGGTTTACAGTGGCGGCAAAGGAATTGGGGGACCTCAATGTACCGGATTAATTTTGGGCAAAAAACAACTGATTGAAGCTTGTCGCTTAAATGGAAACCCAAATTCAGCGATTGGCAGAAGTATGAAAGTAGGCAAAGAGGAAATAATCGGGCTATTGACTGCTGTTGAAGAACTTATGAGCAACGACGAAGAGGCCATCCTAAAAGAATGGGTTTCTTGGTGCGACACAATTGTTGCAGGTGCAAATGGGTATTCTGGAGTCTCAGCTAAAACAATTCAACCATACTCGCACATGGCAGGCGGAGCACATTCGCCCGCTAGCCCAACCGTGGAAATAGATTTCAGAAACTCAAACTTCGATGCTGATTATGTAAGAAATAAACTTGAAAATTGCGAAAACCCAATAATGGTTTCAACCGAACCTTGGGAAACAGTACTAACTGAAGCCAAAGAAGATGTAATAGTATTGGGCCCAGGCGCCTTACAAAAAGGTGAGGCTGAGATTATTGCAGAAGAATTAAAGCAAATACTGACAAACAGATAAATCGTTTATTAATTAATAAGGAATTAACATGACACAAATACGTAAACCATCCCTTACTCCAAAAGAGGCATTCGACCTTCACCATGAAGCTTTAGTAATAGACGCCCAACAACCTCCTGCAACGAGAGGCTTTTTGTTTACGCCTACAATGAAAACCAAACTTATGGAACTGTCCGAAACAGGACATAATAGAACTGAAGCAAGTAGTATTTTAGCCAAGATGGCTGCTAATGAAATCCAAAAGTCAGATGTTGCAAAAAAAGAATATATGGACCTTTGGACAAAATCAGGAGTAACAATAGCTAGTTCGTGTTTAATGGGACCCGCTCCATTTGATGATGCATTTGAAATTGCTGTAGACAATATCTCCCACGCAAGAGCTTATGCAAATGCTCTACCAGAACATTTTGAAATTGTTTTAACTAGTGATGATATAAAAAGAGTTTATAAAGAGGGTAAGCGAGGAGTGAATTTGAATTTTCAAGACACAACCCCATTTGGCAGTAATCTTGATCGTGTAGATTATTTCTATAATTTAGGTTTGAGGATTGTTCAATTAACATATAATTTGCGAAATCTAGTAGGAGACGGATGCACCGAAATATATAAAACTGGCTTAAGCTATTATGGGAAAGCACTTGTGGAAAGACTTAATGATTTAGGAATGATTGTCGACGTAAGCCATTCATCGCAACAAGTAGGTTGGGATGCTATAGAAACCTCTAAAACTCCTATAATGGTTTCTCACTCTTCAAGTAATGCTGTTTGTTACCATGATCGCGGTAAAGATGATGATTTAGCAAAAGCTATTGCAGACAAAGGTGGTTTTTTCGGGGTAGTTATCGTACCTGGTTTTGTACAAGATAAAAAACCCATAGCAACTCTAGATGACTTCGCTGAACATGTAATACACCTTGTTAACGTCATGGGCATCGATCATGTAGGTATAGGTAACGATATCTGCGGTAACGGTCCGGAAACTGGTGACATGTTTGAATACCCAGACAATATGCCAGCTACTATACAATATTTCAAAGAACATCCAGAAGTGTTTAATTGGTCTGGATTCAGACCAGAACACAGAGTAACAGATGAATATAAGTTAGCTGATTACAAAAATTTCGGAGACTGGCCTAACCTTACTGTAAAGTTAGCAGAAAAAGGGTTTAATGAAGAAGAACTAAGAAAGTTAATCGGATTAAACTATCTGAAGTATTATAAAGAAGTCATTGGATAATTATTAACGCCATTTCAAAATATAGACCTTTTTCATCTTGGTTAATGTATATTTGAATCAGCTATACCTAACAGTTAAACCCATACAACATTTCAATTATTTGAAACCTTGTTCTTCAAATGATGAATCTCTAGACACATTTGGCCTAACTACTAGTTGAGTCACACTAACGTTTATTGGCATTTCAGCAATGTCCGCAATAATCTTGGCAATATCTACTGGGTCTACCATATTTGCTCTATCGGTTTCCGAAGGGGGTACAGGCCTCCTGTCTAAAGCAGGTGTCCTAACTTCACCTGGAATAATCGCTGTCGCTCTGATACGATTGAATTTATATTCGGCATTTATAAATTCTGTGAAATTAATTATCGCTGATTTTGTTGCACCATAAATCATGCCTCCCTGTATACTTGGGGAAAGTCCAGCTATCGAAGAAACATTAATAATTGTACCTGAATCAAATTTAGACATATGTTCAACTACAGCTTGAGTGCAATAGACGGTCCCAAGAATATTTGTGCCAACAACAGACTCTATTTCAGTCTCTGGCGTACTTAACAGTCTCCTATGATTCGAACTATGTCCAGCATTGTTTATTAATACATCAATATGACCAAATTTGCTGATTACATCATCAACCATTTGGAAGACCAATTCACGATTTGAAACATCGAGAGCAAAAATACTAGCATCAATTCCGTATTTTTTTATTTGATCTTTTGCTGAATTTAATTTATCAATATTTCTACCAACGCAAATCAATTCAAACCCTCTTTTTGCCATCTCAATGGCTGTAGCTAATCCTATGCCACTCCCAGATCCGGTAATAATACAAATTCTTCTTGATTTATTCATACATATCTCCTATATTTTGAATGATTCAAATCATAGTTGCTATTAAAATCTATTAAATTCACCTATGTGTAATCAAGCTCCTAACCTTTGGAATAATTCCTAAGATTGAGCACCTAAACTAAATAGCAAGTTTATAGGGTGAATTATCCAAATACAGAATATAATCAATTGATTAACACGATTTATATAAAAGTGAATAACCAAAGATGCCCTCAATAATATCGATTGGCGAATGTTTTATAGAATTTTTCACTCCAAAATCATTTAGCGAGACAACCTCTTACGAAAGGTCATTTTCAGGTGATACTTTGAACGTTTTAACCATGGCTAGCAAACTAGGTAGTTCATGCGGATATATCTCAAAGGTAAGCGACGACGAATTAGGCGATTTTCTTTTAGATTCATGGAAAGAACTAGAAATTGACACTTCTCAAGTAAAACAAATGCGGGGTTTTAATGCAATTGAATTTTACTCAACACAACCAAAAGGACAGAGCAGTGTTATTGTATATCGTGAAGGGAGTATTGCTAGCAAAATCAGTGAAAATGATATTGCAGAATCCTATATATCTGATTCAAACATTTTACATGTTAGCGGCATATCACAGGGCATTTCAGAGAGTAGCAGAAAAGCCGTTTTGAAAGCGGTCAAGGTAGCAAAATCCAACTCAGTAACGGTATCTTATGACACAAATTACAGAGATTATTTATGGAATGATACTAAGGAAGCACGTAGAGCAATGGACGAAATCATTGATTATGTAGATATTGTATTCCCCACACATCCAGATGAGCCAACAAAATTGCTTGGTGAAAATGACCCGGATAAAATCTACAATTATTTTATGAGTAAAAATGTTAAAAAGTTAATTTTGAAATGTGGGGATCAGGGTGTAATCGCATATAGTGACAATCGAAAATATGTTTCTAGAGCCATAGCACCTAAAGGAGTAATGGATCCACGGGGGGCAGGAGATACTTTCGTAGGAGCTTATTTACATTGTATAAACAACGATCTAGATATGAGTAAGTCTTTACAACTCGCTACTACTGCAGCAGGAATTAAAGTTGGTGGGCGTAGTATAATTGCACAACCTTCAACAAAAGAAATTAAAAAACATATAAATGATTCATTAATAACCGAATCTTGTTTTCAAAATAACTGAATAAATCCATTAAATATTAGCCGGAGCAAAACATGCCAAAATCTATAGCAGCTGAATCAGCAAAAGAAAGAATAAAATCTATCTACCCAGAAGGTGGACCAGGAAGAACCCTTAAAAAACGATTTCAAAATGGAGAAACGCTTATAGGTGCAACCATAGTCGAATATTGTAGACCGTCCTTAATAAAAACATATCAACAAGTTGGATTTGATTTTGTATACATAGAGTATGAGCATACATTTTTTGACATGCCCACATTCGCTGACACAGTATTGTCTGCTCGCGACAACGGTTTACCAGTAATAGCAAAAACACCACAACTTGAAAGGCAAGAAATAGCAAAATTGCTTGAGTGCGGTGCCGTTGGAATTCAGCTCCCAAGAACTGAACACAGGTCTCAAGTTGAAGAACTTATGAGTTACATAAAATTCCCTCCCAAAGGGACAAGAGCTACTGCTTCAGGCTACGGCAATAGCGATTATTTAAAACCGTCATTAAAAAGTGAGTGGATAAAAGAACAAGACCTCGAAACTACTGCAGTGATACACATCGAAACTAAATTGGGGTGCCAAAATGCAGAAGAAATTATAAGCAGCCCAGGTGTCGATATGGTCTATGTAGGAACGGGTGACCTATCAATCGATATGGGGTACCCAGACAATAAAGAGCATCCTGAAATAATTGAAGCCATGTCCAAAATACTCTCCATATGTAAAAAGCACCAAATACCTTTTGGATTAACCGCCTCAAATGCTGAAAGTGCTAGATTTTGGATTAATAAAGGCGCACAATTTTTTGAAGGACCTCATGAAATCAGTTTCATTACTGAAGCATCTTCTAATTTTGTGAAAAGCTATAAATGAATTTAAACTAAACCATTTTTATATATATAATATATACTAAAATTCAAACACCCATTATTCATGAAGGTGGAATTTGTACAAATCTATTCTTTTTGTTTTCCTTTGGATGATATGCGTATCAGTATTAAGCGCATTACCAAATATAATTCTAACTGAGGTATTGAATATCGAATTAAATAAATGGGCTATGGCGGAAGTTTATTCAATATCACTCCTTTTATTAGGGTTTATAGCTCATAAATTTCTTTCGAAACCCAAAAATAACACTCCTACACAAATAGATGAAGAAATAATAAAAATTGAAAGGAAGTATACTAAATTAATTGCAAAATCAATGTCGGCTTCAGCATGGGTAGGTGGCACGATATTAATGACTATTACAATTGCTCATATAGCAACTTCAGGGTTAACTTTCCTCCCATCAAGCATAGACGCCAACTCTATCATACAATTTTTTTCGATAACTACATTAATTACCGTACCAGCTCTAACTTAAAATAAAGAAAAACAATTGAAATTCGATCAAATTCCCGAAATACAAATAAATGAATTGATAAAATCCTATGATGCGTTACTATTTGATGCATATGGAGTCCTGATAAATTCATCAGGACCACTACCTAAATCAGACAGTATAATAACTAAACTAAACTCTATCAAAAAACCGTACCTAATATTAACTAACGACTCTTCGAGGTCTATTAAGAGTTCGTCCTCTCGGTATGCAGAATTCGGTCTAGATATATCTACTGAAAAAATCATCACATCCGGTTCTTTAATTGAAAACTATTTTTCAAAAAATAATTTAATCAATCAATCATGCTGTGTTTTAGGTACAGATGATACTGTCGAATATGTAACAAAGGCAGGAGGACAAATTGTACAGCCGAGCGAAACATTTCAAACATTAATAATAGGCGCAATTTCTGGTTATCCTTTTGTAGAAACAGCAAGTATCCTTATATCGAGGCTATTTTCAATCATTGACAATCAAAATACAGTTGAATTGATTCTAATGAACCCTGATTTACTGTATCCCAAAACTGAAGATTCCTTCGGTTTAGCTGCTGCAAGTTTAGCAAAACTTATAGAGGAAGCCTTATCTCTACGTTATCCCATGAAAGAAAATTTGACTTTCACCAAGTTAGGTAAACCATATTCACCAATTTTCGAAAAAGCTTTTGCAAAAACAAAAACCAAAAACATGGTAATGATTGGTGACCAACTCCACACAGATGTACAAGGCGCCAAAAACTTCGGCATTGATTCAGTTTTGATGCAAACAGGAATCAGTTCGTTAAATTCTGAAATACCAGAAAATTTACAACCCACGTACAGAATGAAGAATTTGGGATAACTCAAACAAACTCTAAAGAAGCATCTTCAAGCCATCTAATCAACGCCTTTGAATAACTGCGTCTAACAATTACCCTGATACAATCATTTTCTAAAGGGAAACAAACAACATTAATCTTATCAATCAATGTCTGAAAACATTGACCAATATTAAAATACTTCTGGTGCAAATCTATTGAACAGCCCTTCGATATAATGTTACGTACATCTCTACCTCTAATATCGAGTATGACTAGTCCACTAGATAGGTCTACTGCAGAATAATGTCGACCTTGCAAGCGTCTTTCTAAATTCATCTCTACAATTCTTATAAGGTCTTTAGGTAATATCACAAGTCTCTCATCAGGACCAAGCCACAAAGCAAATTTCCCATCACCTTTAATTAATGTATTTGGTAACATTTCAAAATCTAAACCAAATACATCCTCCATAACCGATGAAACAAAAACGTCTGATACATCAAATCTAATATTTAGTTGACCCAAAGTAGACTTTTCTTCAATAGAATATCCCACCATATCAATCCCTAAAGAATGTGTTATATTGTTAGACATTTTGTCTTTCTCCTTTGGGATCATAGAAAATCGGGCTTACAATTTTCGATTTAACTTGTCTACCTTTAGTATCAACAGCATAAACATATCCACCGATACGAGTCCGACCCGATTGTATCAACGCCAGAGCTATGTTCTTATCTAGTATGGGACTAAAATATGAAGAAGTAACATGACCGATCATAATTGATTGGTGTGATAAACTTTCAACGATTTGAGCACCGTCAGATATTTTTTCGGATTCTATATGAGGAGTTAATCCAACGAGTTGCTTTCTATCGCTTCTTACCATATCTTTTCTCAATAAAGACCTCTTACCAAGAAAATCTTTCGTTTTAGATAACATTTTTCCATAACCTAAATCTATAGGTGTTACAGAACCATCAGTGTCCTGCCCTACTATGACATATCCCTTTTCTGCACGCAAAACATGCATAGCTTCAGTACCGTAAGGGGTTATTCCAAATTCTTGACCTGCATCCATAATTGCCTTCCATAAGCCTATGGCATATTCTGAATGCACATTAATTTCATAAGACAATTCTCCTGCAAAACTTACTCTAAAAACACGTGATTTCAAACCTGCAACGGTGCCAGATTTAAAAGACATGAAAGGAAAAGATTCATTTGATAAATCTACATCATCGCACAACATTGATAAAACACTACGACTATTTGGCCCATTTAGCGATATAGTAGACCATTGATCTGTGACAGAAGTTAAATATACTTTTAATTCAGGCCATTCGGTTTGCAACCATCTTTCTAGCCAATCCATTACACTAGCAGCACCTGAAGTGGTAGTATGCATAAGATATGTGTTTTCACCAATTCTAGCCGTCACTCCGTCATCCATTACATTGCCATCATCTCCTAGCATTAGTCCATACCTACATTTACCAATTTGTAATTTGGACCAATTATTCACATAAATCCGGTTAAGGAATTCGGCAGAATCAGGGCCATTTATTTCGATCTTACCTAATGTTGATGCATCACAAATTCCAATTGAGTTTCGTACCGCCAGACATTCCCTAATTACCGCATCATCCATCGATTCGTTATCTTTAGGATAAAACCAAGGCCTTTTCCATTGACCGACATTCTCAAATTCAGCTCCTGCTTCCACATGCCAATCATGTATAGCAGTTAACCTTACTGGATCAAATTGGTCCTTCAATGATCTTCCAGCTATAGCTCCAAATGTCACTGGTGTATACGGTGGCCTGAAAGTTGTAGGGCCAACTTCATTAATTTCTTTCCCGGTCTTTTGTGCTATCAATATAGCTAGATTCGTACCAGATATCTTTCCCTGATCTGTCCCTGTATTTGCCTTAGTATATCTCTTGACATGCTGGATGGATTCAAAACCTTCCCCGAGAGATATATCAATATCTCTTAATGTGACATCTAATTGAAAATCAACAAATTGCTTTCTTTGCAAACTAGATTTTGTTGACCCGATTGCAACGATATTTGCAATTGTTGATTGGTCATATTGATAAGGATCCATTCCAATTTTGAATTCCTGTGGTGAAATTTCCACTTCAGATATCCTAAGTGATTCAAAGATTGTTCTAAACCCTTGGTTCAAACAATCTTCAGTATTGAATAAACCAGCGCAAGACCCAACCATAAATTGGTTATTGATGTCATTATCTGGGAGAAAACACTTTAAGTTTGAGTCATAACGAATTTTATTTCCAAGTTGAGAATATAAATGTAAATTCGGATCCCAGCCACCAGACATAGCTAAGATATCACAAGTGATTTTCTTTACTTTATGTTTTTTACTTTCCCCTTGGTTCAAATTAGGTTTTTCAAATATTTCTATCTGCTTAATCCTTTTATTACCGATTGTTTTTTCAATATGCCACCCGGAATAAACAGGAATTCCTAATTCGGTTACTTTGCTAATCAACTTTGAGTTTATTTTTTTCCTACAATCTATAATTGCAGGTACTTTTATTCCTAACTCGCACAACGCTAAACAAAGATTGTATACGCTGTCATTATTGGTAACAAATGCAATACTTTTACCAAGTGAAACACCATATCTAAATATAAAAGATTCAACTGCAGAAGATAACATAACGCCTGGCACATCATTGCCAGGAAATACTAACGCCCTCTCTATAGCACCAGTCGCTAAAACAGTCTTATCAGCCCTGATTTTCCATATACGCTCCCTTGGTAAATTAGTAGATTTTTGCAAAATATCTTCCGGAGTTCTTTCTAGCACACCTGTGTATTGGTCCCCATAATTCCCAAAAGCAGTGCTCCTCAACAAAATTTTGACGTCAGGCATACGGCTCAGTTCATTGATCGATTCATTTATCCAAGTATTAGCATCTTTCTCGTCAATCTTAACCCTATCATTCAATAGGGTTCCTCCTAATTCATTTTGTTCATCAACTAATATAACTCTTAAACCCGAACGACTAGCAGCAAGTGCTGCAGATATACCTGCAGGACCTCCTCCAATTATTAAATACTCACAATGAATATTTCGTTTCTCATATCGGTCGGAATCAGGCTGTGGAGGCACTACGCCATAACCAGATCTGTTTCTAAGCAATTTCTCATAAAATGGCCATAACCAGGATGGCCACATAAAAGTTTTATAGTAAAATCCTGGGACCATAAACCTAGATAACTTCCCTTGCAAAGCTCCCAAATCAAAATTTACACTTGGCCAACAATTTACACTTTCAGATTGTAGTCCTTCATATAATTCAACTTGAGTGGCAAAATGATTAGGTAAAGTTTTAGAACCTGAACCCACTTTTAGTAATCCATTAGGATCTTCAACACCCGATCCTATAAACCCCCTTGGCCTATGATATTTAACACTTCTGCCAATCAAGTGTATTCCATTAGCTAGTAATGCCGAAGCTAAGGTATCACCCTGAAATCCAACATATTTTTTCCCGTTGAAAGTAAAATTAAGCACCTTATCCCTAGCAATTCTACCAATATTTTTCACTCTGAATTTGTTTAATTTCATACCAATATCACTTCTCATCAGTTTTATAAGACCGAGTTATTTCATTTGTAACTGTATTTCTTTCAACATTGAACCATCTACGGCATCCTGATGAGTGACACCATTGTTCAAAATGGTTGCCCTTTTCATTTTTTCTCATATATAAATAATCAGCCCAAGCCTTATCACTTGCTAATTCAGGCTGAGAAGGTCTTACAATATGAGCCTGCCCTCCATATTTAAATTCCGTTTCATCACGAAATCCGCACCATGGACAATTTATCATCAACATATAATACTTCTCCTAATGTGCTACGCCTGCCGCTCCATGTTCGTCAATCAATCTTCCAGTTTGAAATCTTTCTATGGAAAAAGCTGCATTTAACTCATGCGGATTATCATGCGCTACTGTATGAGCGAAGACCCAACCAGAACCCGGTGTTGCTTTATAACCACCAGTACCCCATCCACAATTAATATATAAACCATTAACATCTGTTTTACCAATAATTGGGCATGCATCTGGAGATACATCTACAATTCCAGCCCATTGCCGTAACATCCTAAGCCTACTGAAAACAGGAAATAACTCTACGATAGCAGCAATTGCATTTTCCAAAACATGAAACCCACCTCGTTGAGCATAAGAATTATATGAATCTATTCCTGCTCCAGCTAATAATTCTCCTTTTGTAGTCTGGCTGATATAAGCATGTACAGTGTTAGACATTATCACGACATCTAGACAGGGCTTTATAGGCTCGGTAACCCACGCTTGTAATGGATGAGTTTCTATAGGCAAGTTAATTTTCGCCATTTGAGCAATTACGCTGGAATTACCTGCTACAGCGACTGCAACTTTATTAGCTGATATAAATCCCTTTGTAGTATTTATCCCAGTGATTTTCCCTCCATCAACTTTTGCATCAAAAACCTCGCAGTCTTCAACTATATCAACTCCCAGTGAGTGTGCAGCTCTAGCAAAACCCCAAACCATTGCATCATGGTCAGCATTACCACCCCTAGGTTGAAATGAAGCACCCAATACAGGGTATCTTATGTCGGTAGAATCGTTTATGAGAGGGACTTTTTTCTTTACTTCAGCCACATTTAATAACTCACTATCAATACCATTTAGCATGTTCGAGTTAACTCTTCTTGATATGTCTCTCATTTCTTGTAGGCTATGACCTAAGCTTAAAACCCCTTTTTTTGAATACATTACATTTAAGTTCAACTCCGAACTTAAATCTTGCCATAGCTTTAAAGAAAATTCGTAAAGCTTGGCAGCATCATCCCACAAATAATTAGACCTAACTACTTCCGTGTTCCTACCACTATTGCCTCCTCCAACATATCCTTTTTCTATTACTGCTATATCTTTAATCCCGTGATTCTTAGCCAAATAATAAGCAGTTGCCAAACCATGACCACCCCCACCAATAACAACAACTTCATAGTTTTTCTTCAATTCCGACTTTGACCAATACTTTTCCCATTCTGGACTTTTTTTCAGCCCTTTCAAAAACAAAGTTAATAAAGAATTTTTCATCTGGTATGAATACTCTCATAAATAAACATTAACAATTTCGTGTCCTAAAGAGGTTTAACTAGTCTTTTATCTGTAAGACAATATGATTGGCAATAATAACAAAAAGACTTTTTGAATTGCACTAATAATTAAAGCATTAAAAGAACAGATACCAATGATGAACACATACACACCTGATAACATTAGAAACGTTGCTATTATCGCCCATGTAGATCACGGCAAAACAACCTTAGTAGACGCCATGTTGAAATTTTCTAATGTATTCGATTCTAGAACCAAACCCCTCGAACTAGTAATGGACTCAAACCCACAAGAACGTGAAAGGGGAATAACAATATTAGCAAAAAACACGTCTATAATTTTTAATAACACAAAAATCAATATCATTGACACCCCTGGGCATGTCGATTTCAGTGGCGAGATCCAAAGAACAATAAACATGGCTGATGGATGTCTCTTACTTGTCGATGCATTTGATGGTCCCATGCCTCAAACAAAATATGTATTGAAAGAAGCTTTATCTAATGGGTTACGTACGATTGTGGTAATAAACAAAATTGATCGTTCAACCGACAATATACCGAATGTTGTGAACGAAATCCAAGATTTATTTCTTGATATAGCTACTGATGCAAATCAGTTGGATTTCTCAATAATATATAGTTCAGCGTATGAAGGATATGCTGTTGAAAACCTTAATGATGAAAAAAAAGATATGGAACCGTTATTTAAAACGATATTATCTGAAATCCCTGCACCTAAAGCTGAGCCTGAAGGTAATTTGCAGATGCTAACTACTGCGCTTGATTACGATAACCATCTAGGGTCAATAGCAATAGGAAGAGTGTTTAAAGGTACTTTAAAAAAATTAATGCCTGCGTCTTTGATAGGATTAAATAGTGATATTAAAGAGTTTAAAATCGACAAACTATTCACTTTTTCAAATTTAAAAAAACAAGAAGTTGAGTACGTAATTGCTGGTGATATAGCTGCCATTTCAGGTTCAGATGAATTTGCAATTGGAGACACAATAACTTCTTTAGACAATCCTGAACCGCTTACAAGAATTTCAATAGAAAAACCTACCATGAAAATGACATTTGGAGTAAATACATCTCCATTCTCAGGTAATGATGGACAAAATGCTACATCTAGAATGCTTTGGGATCGATTATCAAAAGAACTAAAAACAAATGTCAGTTTACAAGTAGAAAAAACCGATAAGCCTGATGAATTTTTAGTTTCCGGCAGAGGCGAACTTCACTTATCAGTATTAATTGAAAATATGCGAAGAGAGGGATTGGAATTCCAAGTATCAAAACCAAGTGTTATAACTCATTACATAGATAAAACTCTTCATGAACCTTATGAGCTATTAACAATTGACGTTGCTAAGGATTTTATAGGGCCATTAACAGAAGAATTAGCAAAAAGATTAGCCCAACTTGTTGATATAAAAACTGATAGCAAAGGTAATGCTCAGCATATTTTTGAAATTCCTACTAGAGGTCTAATCGGATTTAGAAGCTTTTTCCTTAGGATTACAAGAGGAAACGGGGTTATGAATTTCCAATCAACAGACAGCAAACCCTTAGGAGGAAAAATTAAATCTACTCGATCTGGAGCAATAATTTCTACCGAAACCGGGATGTCTACAGCTTATTCAATTAAAACCATACAAGATCGCGGCGAATTATTTATCCATCCACAGACATACGTTTATGAAGGTATGATTATCGGAAAACAGAACAGATCAGATGATTTGAGTGTAAATGTGTGTAGAGAAAAAAAATTGACTAACCACAGATCTTCAACGTCTGAAATATCTGAACACATAAATACACCCATACAATTAAGTCTTGATGAATCGCTATCTTTCATTTCAGATGATGAGTTGGTCGAAATAACACCTAGCAACATAAGAATTCGCAAAAAGATATTGAAGTCATCGATAAGACAAAAAGAAACTCGGGACAAATTAAAAGCAAAATAATTTCTATAAAACGTAAACAAAAGCAAAAAATCCAATAAACAAAGAGAGAATCAATATGATCACAAATAAATACATGGGTTCTCATATCCAATACGATGTAGTTCTCAAGAAAAACATTATGGTTCCAATGAGAGATGGCATCAAATTGGCAACTGACATATATTTGCCTGCTATATCTGGGAAAATAGTTGAAGGTGAATTTCCTACAGTCATAGAAAGAACACCTTATGACAACGCAAGTCCTAGACTCGTTGATACTGCAAAATTTTACGCTAGCAGAGGTTATGTTGCAGTTATGCAAGATGTACGAGGCAGAGGTGAGTCAGAAGGGGATTGGTTATATTTGTTAAATGAAAAAGATGAATCCCTAGATGGATTCGATACTTTATCTTGGATTGTCGATCAAAAATGGAGTGACGGCAAAATAGGAACCATGGGCCTTTCTTATACTGGTGCTACTCAACACGCATTAGCTCTCGCAAATCCACCAGGCCTGACGACACAGTTCATACTTGACAGCGGTTATAATTATCATACTCATACCGTTAGATCGGGTGGCGCTTTTTGCTCAGGTATATTCGTCCCTTATGCATTTCGAATGGCAAGGGACGGCAAAGAAGCCCAAGTAAATCCAAATGTACGCAAAAATTTAATCGAATGTTTTCCGGATTTGAAGGATTGGATGAACCGCTTACCGATATTAAAAGGTGAATCACCGCTATCACAGGCCCCAACATACGAAAATATGTTGCTTACGATGGCTTCAAAAGGGAAATATGATGAATTTTGGAAAAACCCAGGAGCCAATATCGAAGAATATATTGATGATTATCCCGACATACCGATTTTTATGTTGACATCTTGGTATGGACACCACGTTTGGGCAACTACAACCAAACTTATTGAATTCAAAAAACGATTTAAATCTCCAATAAAAATCATCATAGGTACATGGTTACATGGGTATGAAACTCTTTTAGATCCATATTCTGGGGAAGTTAACTTTGGGCAAGATTCGATTTTGCACAATATAGAAGATTTAAGGCTACGGTGGTTTGACCAATTTCTCAAAGAGATAGATACCAATGTATTAGAAGGTCCAACAGCAAAAATATTCGTAATGGGCACTGGTAAAACAAAACGTGATGTAACCGGTGCTTTAATCCATGGTGGATACTGGAGAAACTCGGACATGTGGCCTATCGATGGAACTAATTTCGAACGTTATTATCTCCACTCTAATGGTCTATTGAATACCATAAAACCAGACAGTCAAGAATCTCCAACTGAATTCACGTTTGATCCTAACAATCCAGTCCCAACTTTAGGTGGATGTATTCAAACTCCAAAAGTAGGAGGAATTGTTTCAGGTGGAGCTTTCGATCAAAAAGGTAGGCCCGATAAATTTTTCATGTGTAAAGACGACTTACCTTTCGCAGAAAGAGAAGACGTTATGGTGTTTGAGACTGAACCATTGCAGGAATCAATTGAAATTGTTGGTAATATCACTGTATCCCTTTCTGCAAGTTCTTCAGCTAAAGATACAGATTTCACAGCTAAACTAATTGATAAATATCCCCCTAGCGAAGACTTCCCTAAAGGATTTGCTATGAATTTATGTGATGGGATAATAAGAGCTCGATTCAGAAATGATAGGAGCAAAGAAGAATTAATGGTCCCTGATCAAATTTACAAATTTGAGATAAACCTTCAAGCAACTGGAAATGTTTTTAAAAAAGGTCATAGAATTCGACTTGATATTTCTTCAAGTAATTTCCCTCAATTTGACGTCAACCCAAATACTGGAGATCCATTATGGTCATCAAAATCAACGATGTCCGCTCAACAAACAATCTACCATGACGACAAAAACATATCTTTTATAACACTTCCGATTATTAAACAAAGCCCAGATCAGAAACAGATTCCAGAGCTATTCTTTGGGGATAATTCTGGTCGTCACACAGAAAAAACACCAGAAGAGCAAAAAGAAATAGACGAACACAACGAACGAATGAGCAAACTTTATGAAGATGAATGGAAGAGGCTTGATAACCTATAAAAAATAAGTGGGTAAGAGTATTAAAATGAGTTTAAACAAAAGTATATGAAACCACATTGGGAATTAGCATTTAAACCTGCATCACAATTACGTGAACTTATAATAAACAAACAAGTCTCTCCAGTCGATATCATCAAAGATTCACTTAAGAGGCTCGAGGAACTCAACCCAACTTTGAACGCTTTCTTGACTGTCACTCCTGAAATCGCAATAGAAGAGGCTCGCAAAGCAGAAAAAGCAATTATGTCTAAGCAAAATTTAGGATTGCTACACGGACTACCGATTGCGATAAAAGATCATATTTCCACTGCAGGTATAAGGACCACATCCGGTTCATTAATTTTCAAAAACAATATACCAAACAAAGACGATTTAATAGTTCAGCGCCTTAAGTCAGCTGGTTCAATCAGTCTTGGCAAAACCAACCTCCCTGAATTTGGAATGATAGCTGCAACCGAAAATTACCTTGGTAATGATTGTGTAAACCCATGGGATATTACTAGAATTTCAGGAGGGTCTAGTGGAGGTGCTGCAGCATCTGTTGCAGCAGGAATCACTCCTTTTTCACAAGGAAGTGATGGAGGAGGATCTATAAGAATCCCTGCTTCTTTATGCGGTAATTTTGGAATAAAACCTACGACAGGCAGAATACCCACAACAACTAAAGGGGTTATAAGGACACTCCCCCAATTCACTTTTTCAGCAATAAGTCCAGTCAGTAGGACCGTTAAAGATTCTGCTTTATTTCTGCAATCAGTTTCCGGCCCGTCTTTAGACGACCCAAATTGTATTATGACCCAACCCCCAAACTTACTTGATCATTTAGAAAAAGGGATACATGGTTATAAAATTGCTTGGAGTCCTAACCTTGGATCCGCCTTAGTAGATAAAGAAGTTGCAGAATCTACAGAAATCGCCGCTAAATCATTCCAGTCTTTTGGAGCAAATGTAGATCTCTTCCCCTTCTCGATCAACAACGAATCTTTGTTCAGATGCTTCAGCACTATAATGTATACGATGATGTATCAAGGTATGGGAAATACGTGGGAAAAACACGGTGCTAAAATGAAGCCGTGGCTACAAACAAGATTTGAATACGGGTCTAATGTTACAGGAAAAGATTTTGTATTAGCAATGGAAGAAATGGAAAAATGGAAACACACCATAGATTCAGTATTCGAAAACTATGACCTTTTATTAACACCTACAATATCTGTGCCAGCTTTCCAGTGTGGCAAATGGCCTACAGAAATCAATTCATCAAAAATAGATGAATTCTCGGTTAGTCAAAACGCTGGATTTTACCATTTCGCCTATCCATTTAATATGTCTGGTAACCCGGCTGCATCAATACCATGTGGGTTTTCTTCCGAAGGACTACCAATAGGTCTTCAGATAATAGGAAAACGAGGCGATGAACTAAGTGTACTAAAGGCATCAACTGAATACGAAAAAAGTCACCCCTGGGCAAAATTTATTCCACCAATATCGATTAAAACCATGGCTAAATGAACCAATCAAGTCTCTTCAATAATTGACCCTTCAATACCTCTATGGCCATCTCGATAGTGGAAATAATATACAACTAACACTTTCCCGTCATTTAATTCGACAGCCCAAGGATATCCACAATCTCTACTTTGCGAATCACTTCTTACAACTATATTAGGCGAAGAATCTATGTCACTTGCCTCTTCATTCAAAACACGTGCCAAACAACCCATCTGACCTTCCCAGCGAGTTCCTACTGTAACAAAAATACGACCATCCTTGAGTTTCAACATATGCCCGGGACTACCTTCAATAGATGTTTTTTTCCATTTAGACCAAGTATCTCCTCCATCATCAGAATATACTAAGGCTAAGAATTTAGCTGAATCATGGGTACCCCCAGGGTGACACCTGTACAAAGCAACAATTCTTCCACTAGGCGTGATTTGGATTGCTGGTTCGCTAAAATGAGCTATTGGATCTTGAATTATTCTTCCGCGATACTCCCAAGTATTCCCCATATCTTTTGACTCGCGTAACATGCCAAAATAAGGAGACTCTGCCGCCGCGTTTTCGGTTGCTTTACTTGGTAGCAACAATCTTCCACCACTTAAGTTTAATAATCCACTCCTGGAAACCCCAGAATGTTCAGCAGGGCTTCCCCACGTAGCATCAGGAATCTTCGGAAATCTTTTAGGCTCACTCCAACTTACGCCATGATTAACTGATTTAATCCAAAATGGTATCCCTGGCCTTGAAATCCAATTAGTTTCTTCAATCAACGTGTGTTTTTCTTGACTGAATGATGGAATTAGTTCTACTGTTGCTGCATGTACAAATATTGATCCATCTTCCAATGTATGAGTACCGAAATCAATAATCCCTCCATATTGGTCTGCAGTCACCAATTCACAGTCACCCCAAGTTTTTCCATCATCCAATGACCTGCAAAGATACAGATTGAATAATGGATTACTATGGTTAGAATGCCCTAAAAAAGGTGAACGGTGAAAAATTACAAGCAGATTCCCAGTAGAAGTCCTAACAACATTCGGATGAGCCGCATACATGTTTTTTTCCCTATAAACAGTAAAATGCTCCAGTACTTTCCAAGTCATAGATACCATCTCCGAAAATAAAAATGATTTTTGATAAATCTGGAATAAAACTAATTTGATTTGTCCTAGTTTACAATTACTTCAGCGTAAACTTTCAAACTGATTAATATTTCCATCACTCCAAATAATCTTTAATTAACCCCCCACTAATTAAGGTTAATTCATTGATCCTTCTATAATCCTATTTAAAACTCCCGTTGATCTAGCATTATCAAGAGTACTAGATACAGCACTTAACATCCAATCCAGTTCTTTTTCACCATGCATGATTGAACAGGTGTATCGCCCTCCACCACCAACGACTTTGAATTTGTACATATTAGAACCTATTAAATCTTTTAGGGCCAAATTGCTACAAATGCTAGATTTATAATCAGTAACCGCACCAGAAGTGAAAAAGAATTCTATAATGGAGCCTAAACCTGTCATAACGTGAGGAAGTTCATATTGTTCAAAAATTTGTGACAAACCTGACCTAAGACCATCACCGTAATTATTTAATTTTTCGTAAGAACCATTCTTTTTCAATTCTTTCAAGCAATATAAAGCCGCAGTAGAACACAACGGGTTAGAGTGAAAACTACCAATCGAGAATATATGATTCCCATTTTCGGATGAAGGGTCTAAATACTTCATTAATGAATCTTTACCAACAATCGCTCCTATAGGATAACCTGCTCCTAAAGACTTACCATAGATTGACAAATCAGGAGTAACACCAAAATATTCTTGGGCGCCACCTAAAGAAACTCGAAAGCCAGTTATAACTTCGTCGAAAATCAATGGTATTTTGTATTTATCACAAATAACTTTTAGTCCTTTCAAAAACTCGGGTCGTGAATTAATGCCACGCATTACAGGTTCAACAATTATTCCAGCTAAATCATGTATATTTTCATCAATAATTTTTGATGTTATTTCAAGATTATTGTAAGGAGCTATCAACACTGTCTTCGCTTGAGATAGCGAAACACCTAGAGAATCAGGAGAAGCCTCCGGATATGGACACCATTCATTTGGTTTCCCATAATTTGTATTAAATATCAAATTATCAGCAAAACCATGATAAGCACCTTCAAATTTCAGTATTTTTTCCTTTCCAGTTGCTGCCCTTACCAATCTAA
>CENY01063440.1_pt1 | contig 22576 bp, 19 predicted proteins | sample 356181 | NCBI WGS metagenome assembly CENY01 (sample SAMEA2619840, study PRJEB7988) | marine metagenome | isolation source: saline water (ENVO:00002010), including
TGTCTGTCGTTCGCGCCGATAGCGCCCCGCCCCGGAGTTGGTCTAATGACCACGCGCATGCTTATCGACGCGGCGCATCCTGAAGAGACTCGGGTTGTCGTCGTGAAGGGTTCGCGACTCGAAGAATTCGATATGGAGTCGGCGACCCGTCAACAACTCAGAGGAAATATATATCTTGCCAAAGTGACGCGCGTTGAGCCGTCACTCCAGGCGGCTTTTGTAGATTACGGGGGAAACCGTCACGGCTTTCTGGCATTCAGCGATATTCACCCGGACTACTATCAGATTCCGATCGCCGATCGCGAGGCGCTCCTCGAACAGCAGGCGGCAATCCAGGCGGCACAAGACCTCAGTGAGGAAGAAGCCGATGATGCCGGTGAGACATCCGAGTCAGATGATGAGCTGGATGGAGATGACGAGCCGGACGTTGATGACGACGATACGGAACCTGACAACGAGGATACGTCTTGGGAAGGCACCGACACGTCAGATAATGACGAGAACGAAGCCGACCAGGCCGATGCATTGGATGAGACTCCGGGAGACTCGGAGTCGGATGAGGCTGAGGAAGAGTTGGCCGCAGGGGCAGCTTCGGTCGAAGATCAAGAAGACGAAGATGATGATGCCTCGGAACCGACCGGTTACGAAGGAATTGCCGATCTCGATGAATGGCGCCGGCAACTGACGCGGCGCTACAAGATCCAAGAGGTCATCAAACGCAGGCAAATCCTGCTCGTCCAGGTGGTCAAAGAAGAACGCGGCAACAAAGGCGCCGCGTTGACCACGTATCTTTCCCTGGCTGGCCGATACGGTGTGCTGATGCCGAACTCGACTCGTGGCGGTGGTATCAGCCGAAAAATCACAAACACAGCCGACCGCAAGAAGCTCAGGGGCATCATTGAGGGACTCAACGTACCTGACGGCATGCGTTTGATTGTCCGCACCGCCGGACAGAGCAGAAACAAGGCTGAGATCAGGCGAGACTACGAATACCTTTTGCGGCTCTGGGACAGCATACGGGAACTGACGCTGAGCAGTACTGCGCCGAGTTTGATTTACGAGGACGCAAACATCATCAAACGCTCGATACGGGATCTCTACACAAAGGACATCTCCGAAATCCTTGTTGACGGTGAAGACGGGCATAAATCGGCGAAAAGTTTCATGAAGATGCTGATGCCAAGCCACGCAAAGCGTGTGCAACCGTATCAGGATCGCATCCCGCTATTTCAGCGATACCGGATCGAAGAGCAGTTCTCGTCGATGCACAGTCCGACGGTTCAGCTGAAGTCCGGCGGCTACATTGTCATCAATTCCACAGAAGCGCTGGTCGCCGTGGACGTGAACTCCGGTCGTTCCACACGGGAGCGCAACATCGAGGAGACTGCCTACAAGACCAATCTGGAAGCGGCAGAGGAGATTGCACGACAATTGCGGCTGCGGGATCTGGCCGGCCTGATCGTCATCGACTTCATCGATATGGACGAGAACCGCAACGCCCGCCGAGTCGAAAGATGCCTCAAAGACTGCCTGAAAACCGACCGGGCCAGAATTCAGGTGGGTCGGATCAGTAAATTCGGGCTGCTGGAAATGTCGCGACAACGGCTACGACCCAGCTTGATCGAAGCCAGTACAGAAGTATGTCCGCATTGTCAGGGGGCCGGCGTTGTTCGTTCGACCGAGTCATCTGCCCTTCACATTCTGCATGCAATTGAAGAAGAAGGCATTCAAGGTCGTTCGTCTGAAATTACTGTCCATATGTCTACGGCGGTGGCTCTCTACATCCTCAATCAAAAACGCAATTCACTTATCGCTCTGGAAGAACGCTTCGGCTTGAGAGTCAACGTCGAAGGTGACGATACGCTCAACCCACCTGACTACCGCCTTGAACGGGTTTCCTCGCGCACTGCGGCTGCAAAGCCCGCGAAGGAGGAGTCGAAGGACAAAGAGAAAGAGAAGACCGAAACACGACAATCCGCGGCGGAAGCGGAGGAATCATCGGAAGATGCTCCGAAAAAGCGTCGGCGCCGTGGTCGACGCGGGGGAAGGCGGCGGCGGAAGAAGGAAGAGGCCACGGAGGCGGTCGAGGCTGCAGCCACAGAAACGGACTCATCAGAGCCAGGGGCACAAACGGAGCCGGTCGATTCCGCTGACAACGAGCCGGACCAAACCGTTTCTGAAGACGTGGCCCCGGCAGAGGGATCTCAAGAAGCAACGCCGGTTGAAGCAGAGGAACCCGATACAGCGGATGGGCAGGTCAGCGCATCTGATCAGACCGATGTAGAAGAACAGCCCCTCGCCGACTCAGACCCGTCGACAGAGGAAGCCTCTCTCGTGCATTCCATGGATGTCGTCAGCAATGCTGGCATCGATGCCGTCGAGCCAGACCCGTCAGACGAAACCGAACCACCTACGGCGGTTACGGAACACGCCGCCGAGGAAGAGGAAAGCATGAAGCCCAAGCGGCGCGGGTGGTGGCAGCGCACGTCGGCTTGACCTGTGTGAGCGGTTGAATCGGGTCAGGCCAGCCAGTCCTTGATTCGACGGGCAGCTTCGGCCACGTCGTCGTAATCTCCTGCGAAGGAGAATCTCACGTAGGCGTGGCCCCGCTTCGGGTCAAAATCGACCCCCGGGGTCGTCGCGACGCCAATCTCCTCCAGCATTCGGCGGCAAAACTCCATGCTGTCGTTGGTCAGCTTGGTGACGTCCGCGAATATGTAAAAGGCACCGTCAGCAGGCGCCATTCTGTCGAAACCGGCGGCAGGCAATTCCTTCAGCAACAGCTCGCGATTTCGAGCATAACCGGCCACTTTCGCATCGAGCTCTTCCCTGGCGTCGAAGGCAGCGATCGCGGCCCGCTGCGACAATGCAGGTGCAGATATTGCCAAGTTCTGGCCGAGCACCTCGATGGACCGCACCATGTCTTCGGGAACGATCATCCAACCAAGTCGCCAACCGGTCATTGAGAAGTATTTCGAGAAGCTGTTGATGACGACGGCGGCATCGCCGAACTCCGCGGCACTGACTGCTTTCTCACCGTAAGTGATGCCGTGGTAGACCTCATCCGAGATCAGGCGCATACCCCTGGAGTCGCAATAGCCAACCAGCTCTTCAAGTGCGTTCCGCCCCAGCATGGTGCCTGTGGGATTGGCGGGACTCGCCACCAACAAGCCGTCCGCACCCTCGTGTGCCTCCGATAGCAACTCAGGTGTCGGCTGAAAACGTGTCTCCGCGCCGGTTTCAACCATCACGGGCTCGACACCTACAGACTTCAAGATATTCGGATAGGCTGGATATCCTGGTGTTGTCAGAAACACGCTGTCGCCAGGATCAAAAGCCGCGAGGAATGCCAGCAAAAACGCGCCCGAAGATCCGGTCGTCACCACGATACGAGATGGATCAACACTCAGTCCGTATACCGACTGATAGTGCTGGGAGATGCGATCTCGCAGCTCAGGTATGCCAAGAGCCTCCGTGTATCCGATGGGCGCGTTCCGCAGCGCCGCTTCGGCAGCGTCAACAACAACTCGAGGCGACCCACCACCGGGTTCACCCACCTCCATATGCAAGACGTCGCCGCCCGCCGCTTCACGATCGTTTGCCGCCTTCAACACCTCCATGGCGTAGAAGGGCGCCACATCCTTTCCCCGATTCGCGATTTTCAATGCAATAGCCCTAGAAATCTTCTCCAAGCGCGAGCCCGAAGCTGCGGCGGTCGCTGATGAACTGGCAGTTGCCCTGCCCGTTGGAGATTCCCTTCGGGCAGTAGATGGCATTCACCCGGCCAAGCAGAGGTGCTTCCTTCAGCGTGTGGTCTCGAGCGCGGAGTGAATCGACGACAGACTTGTCGACACCAGGTTCCACCAATGTCGCGTCTGGCTGTCCAACATGAAGAATTCTGGGCCGGTCCAGTTGCTCACGGATATCCAGATCCTCAACCGAGAGCCCGATCAGGGCATGCCCCGTAGCAGCCGGTGCGGCGGCATTTCCCGAAGCAGAAATCGCCAGGACAACCTCTGTGACTTCTTCGTCAACCACTAAGATCGCCGTTAGAAATGCCAGATCGTCACCTGTGAGCGGCGGCACGAGAACAATACCTGTGACTGGATCAAGTTTCCCCGCCCCGAGTTCACGGCCCATGGTCAGAGTGCACGCGACAGCAGAACCTTCCCGATCAGCCGCGACAAAACTGGTTGTCCCCAATTCCGGATTGTCGATATCAACCGGTGGAATGCCCTTCACGACAAGTGGTGTGTGCTCGCCAGACCGATAGCTCCGCATGAGCGTGTGGGCGCGAAAATCAGAAAGCGGCCGCGCTGCCGCATTACCGCGATCGAGATAGGCGCGCGATGCAGCCTCGGCGAAGAGATGCGGCCGTTCATCCTGATCGATTTCGAGTACCCTGCCTTCGTCCAAGTTCATCGCCCAGATTTGACCGGCGATAACACCACCCACAATCGGCACCGGCGTGGTATGGACAGATAGTCGATCGTTACGAAGGGAAACCGATTTACGCCACGTCGGAAGACTCGCACGCATATCAGCAAGTGAGAGCGCCCCACCATTCTTGCCCGCGCCGTTCACCAGATTCACGCCGGCCTGTCCCCCATAAAATTCGCCGGGCCCGCGCAATCGAATTTGGGCCAACACGGCAGACAATGCGATTTGAGTGAGTTGATCTCCCTCCCGGAGAACTCCTGAACCGTCCTGATTGCTGAATGCTGCCTTCAGGTCGCTATTGTCGAATATGGTGGCCTTTGCGCCTTCCAATCGTCGAACGAGTGCTCGGGACACGGGATGGCCACGCCGCGCCAGAACCTCGGCCGGAGCCACCAGATCACTCCATGGCAGACGGCCGTACCGACTGTGTAGTGCCGCCAATCCCCTGACCGTTCCAGGAATGGCGATCGCGCCGCCCGTGACCGGTGCTCGGGGCAGAAAGTCGATCGCCTCGACAACATCCGTAGGAGAATCGTACACAAGGCACGCACCGCCGCCGCCAAGACTGGCGGCTACGGGATAGGTCACGGACAAAGCGAACGACAGAGCGACCGCAGCGTCTATTGCCGTTCCGCCCTTCGCGAGAACTTCTCGTGCCGCAATAGCGGCCCGCGGTTCATCAGCGCTTACACCCCCGACAAATCCTTCGACGAACTGGCCTGGCTCGATGACCCTGGACTTCGGCGCAATATCGCAGGCCGACAGCATCACGACGGCGATGCACGACCAAGTCAATTGACGCCGCACCGGCCCCCACCTACCTTTTGATCCGACGATGGGAATCACCATTTTGCCGAACTTCTTCACCCGGACATGTCTGACAGCGTTGGGCGGATTGGCTGCGTGCGCACTTTTGCTTGGCACCGTAAATCCCGCCAACGCCAGAGGAATTTCACTTATCCGCGACGCGGAAATTGAACATAACATTCACCAAATCGCCGCGCCACTATTCGCGGCAGCCGGCCTGGATACCAGTGCCGTCAGAATACATCTGGTGAACGACCGGGCACTCAACGCATTCGTCGCCGGGGGTCAAAGGATTTTCATCAACACCGGGCTGCTCCTGACGGTTGAAAATGCCAGCGAGATTTCCGGTGTGATCGCCCATGAGACCGGCCATATTTCCGGCGGCCATCTTGCCCGTACCCACGATGCGATTCGCGATGCCTCCGCAGCGAGTATTTTGTCGACAGTACTGGGGGCTGCAGTTGCACTGGGCGGACAAGGCCGTGCCGGAAGCGCAATTATCGCTGGCGGTCAAACAGTCGCGCAGCGAAACTTTCTCAAATACACAAGGACCCAGGAGTCCGCGGCAGATCAGGCGGCGGTGAAATTTCTGGCGGCAGTGGATATGACTGCGGAAGGGCTCTACGTATTTCTGGACCGCATCGGCGATCAGGAAGCTCTGGCAAGATCTCGCCAAGACCCTTATGTCCGCAGTCATCCGCTGACTCGGGATCGGTTACGATTCTTGAGAAATCAGATCGAACGATCCCGCGTCTCAGGGACCTCTCCGGAGCCCCTGACCAAAGCCGAACTTGTTCGAATGCAGGCCAAGATCAGGGGATTTCTGGAGTCTCCCCAAAAGGCATTGCGGCGGTATCCCGAATCGGATCACAGCGTGCCCGCCAAATATGCGCGTGCGGCAGCCTTGCATAGACTCGGCCGAACAGATGAAGCACTTCGCGAAGCGAATGACCTTGTTGCCTACAAACCCAATGACGCATTCTTCAATGAATTGAAAGGTCAGATTCTGTTTGAGAGCGGCCGGGTCAGACAGGCCGTCTCACCTTATCAGACTGCTGTCGAAATCAGAACCAACTCACCGCTCCTCAGACTCGGACTGGCACAGGCCCAAATTGCGACCGACGACCCCAGCCTTTTGCCCGAGGCCGTCAAACACCTCGAGGAAGCCACCCGCAGAGACAAGCGAATCCCGCTTGCGTGGCGTCAACTCGCCATCGCGCTGGGACGAAACGGTGACATTGGAAAATCGTCACTCGCAAGTGCTGAGTACAATCTGTTGATTGGCCGTCCAAGAGATTCGGCGCGTTTTGCGGCGAAAGCTGAAAACCTGTTGTCCCCTGGAACTCCCAGTCATCTGAGAGCTCAAGATCTCAAAGACGCGGCAACCAAGATCCTGAAGCGACGACGAAAATAGCGATTCTCACGTTCTCGGATCGACGCCGCAGATTCGCAATAATCTTCTTCAACACTTGCTCGTTCAATCCTTGGTGATGTGGCTCTCCCGGCCTAGGTGTTGCGCCATACATGTGTTCTTATGCGCCCCGCCCGACAGTAGCGGAAAATGCGACTTTGTAGCGGGAGGTTGATCTCCAAATTGGAACCGCCCACTGGAGCGATCAAGAGATGAACAAACAAAGGACTCTCTTCCGAGCGTGGATCGGCGCTGTTGCAACCATCCTGTGTCTGTCCATCGGAATGGCGAACGCACAGACCTCCTTCACCGATGTCGAGCAACGCGCCATCGAGCAGATGATTCGCAACTACATCCTGAACAATCCAGAAATCATCGTGGAGAGTGTTCAGCGCATGGGTGCGCGTGAGCAGGCCGCCAACCAACAGCGGCAGCGGCAGGTACTCGTGGATCTTCGTCACTCACTCGAAAACGATCCCGGATCACATATCGGCGGCAACCCGAATGGCGATGTCACTGTGATCGAGTTTTTTGACTACCGGTGCACCTACTGCAAGCGATTCCTGCCCAATCTTGCGGATCTCATGCGCACCGACAACAACGTACGCATCGTGTTCAAGGAATTCCCAATCCTTGGTCCTGACTCGCTGGCGGCGTCACGGGCCGCGCTTGCCGCGCGGGCCCAGAATAAGGATCTCTATGTGCCGTTTCACAATGCGTTGATGGAATCCCGCGGGGTATTCTCTGAGAACCGTATCTTCGACATCGCCCGTGAGATCGGCCTCGATGCCGATCAACTAAAACGGGACATGGAGGCACCTGAAATCGAAGAGATCATTTCGCGCAACTACGCCCAGGCTGAAGCCTTGGGAATTCAAGGGACGCCAGGCTTTGTGATTGGTGACCAAGTGGTCCCGGGTTACATCAATCGGGAGCAACTTACCGCGCTCATTGATGAAGCCCGGACTGGTTGTACAACCTGCTAAGTACGGCGAAACCAACGCGCATCTGCTTGTCGAGTTTGTCTGATAGTTCTACCCGCGAGAACGGGTCAACGAGATTGCAACCGCGGGCCGCTAACCAGCGGCGTTTACAGGAGCCGCGGCAGCTTATCCCGGAACTGCGGCAGCTCCAGGCAAGCGGCTTCAATCTTCATCAATGTCGAGAAGCCCGATACATCGACGTCAAAAACCTGCGCCGCACTCAGAAGCGACACCAGAAAGATATCGGCAACGGTTGGCGTGTCGCCGTGGCAGAACTTTCCCTTTGCATCACTGCTCGCCAATAACTCCTCTAGCGTCGCGAAGGAACGGCCGTACCAATGGGTCAACCACCGGCTCACCTCATCGGGCGTGTGGCCCATATCTTCGGCCAAGTACAGCCTGACACGACGATTGATGATGGGATGGATTTCGCAATTGCAGATTTCCGCCAGCCCTCGCACCCTAGCCCGTGCAGCCGGATTGGCAGGCAATAACGCCGGCTCGGGATGTATCTCTTCCAGGTACTCCATGATGGCCATGGTTTGCGTGAGCACCAGATCGTCGTCCACCAATGCCGGCACTAATCCCTGCGGATTGATGGCGAGATACTTGGCCTCCAGGTGTTCCTTTCTATCAGGATCCATGAACACCGACTCATACGGGATCCCCTTGAGATCGAGAGCCACGCAAGCACGGTAGTGGGCCGATGATATTGGCCATCCGAAGAGTTTAATCACGACACGTGCTACTTCATGCCCAGCCGCCCAAGGCCAGGTAATTTCAATGCCGGGGGCTGAAGATCAATGCCAACGACCAGCCCCAGAATATTCAGTTCAATACCCTCCTTCAGCGCGGCCATAACCCCGATGAGCCCCAAAAGCGAAAATTGAAAACCCGTTCCGCTTGGTGTTGGGCCTACCACTGACCCGTTCGCGAGATAGTCCTTGCCAACCGCCGTCGGCGGCAGGTCGATTTCCAGTTCCGGCACCTGACGACCGACAAATGCGGTGAAGGTGTTGCTGTTGGGTCCAGGCCAGGTTCTGTAGGTATTGGCATACGGGTAGGCATCCACTGCGGCTTCCACCTTGTCGATGAGTTCTTCGACGCCATCACCCCGAAGATCTACCAGCAAGTCGGGATAGTTGGAGAACCACATCGCGTCCGGCCGTCCCGGACCGCGGACCAATGTCAAATTGCCGCGATACAGATACCAGCCGATGATCTCATACCGCGTATAGTGATCCGCGTTGGAGCGCTTGCTGGTAATCCACGTGTGTACTGCTACGGAACCCCGTAATCCCCACGCCCGTGCCGCGTACACCTGGATCACGGCTTCCGGAGTCAATGCAGGGTCCGGCGCCTGTCCGGTCGACACGTGGCTGGCGGTACTCCAGTGAGGCCGCTCCCTCAGCGCGAGCCGCGCCGAAGACACCAATATCGGTGCGACGACCAACCCGAGGACAATCCAGAGCGTCACACGCCGCCAGCCGAATCTACGCGATCTCTTAGGAACAGGTGCATCGTCACTGGTCATTGCGAGGTATGCGTGTGATCAAATGAGCCCGCCGACAGGGGAAGAAGGATCCGCATACATTTTCCGTGGCATGCGGCCGGCCAAGTATGCTAGCCGTCCGGACTGGACGGCGAGTTTCATCGCCTCAGCCATCGCGATCGGATCGTCGGCATGGGCAATTGCCGTGTTCATCAGAACGCCGTCACATCCGAGCTCCATTGCGAATGTTGCATCGGATGCCGTTCCCACGCCGGCATCGACGAGTACCGGCACTTGAGCCTGTTCGACAATGATTTTGATGTTGATCGGATTTTGTAGTCCGAGACCTGAACCTATAGGTGCGCCCAGGGGCATAATCGCCGACGCCCCCGCCTCTTCGAGACGCTTGGCGTACAGAGGGTCATCGGAACAATAAACCATGACGTCGAAACTTTCCTGGACGAGAAGATGAGTTGCCTTCAAGGTTTCGATCATGTCGGGGTACAGGGTCTTTTCGTCCCCAAACACTTCGAGTTTCACCAGGTTCCAGCCGCCTGCCTCCCGAGCAAGACGTAGAGTTCGGAGCGCCTCTTCCGCCGTGAAACACCCTGCGGTATTCGGCAAATAGGTATATTTCTTGGGGTCGACGTAATCGATCAACATGGGCTGATCGGGGTTCGTCACGTTCACCCGCCGAACTGCCACGGTGACGATATCGGCACCCGATACCTCGATGGCGCGTCGGGTTTCTTCAAAATCTTTATACTTGCCCGTGCCGACGACCAGTCGCGAGTGAAACTCGCGCCCCGCCACAACGAACGGATCCGCCTCTTGAGATGGACCGCTCTCTTCGGCGGCGCTGCCGCCACCGATAAAATGCACGACCTCCAGCTGATCACCGTCGCTGATCTCCGTGCCGTCGTAGGCTGACCGAGGCACTATCTCGAGGTTGCGTTCGAGCGCCACCTTTCGGGCGTCTATGCCGAGTTCACCGAGTAGTTGTGACACGGTCATGGAGCGTTCAAATTCTCGCTCTTCGCCGTTTACGGTGACTCGCATCGTGCGCCAATTCCTTCAAGTGTGGTGACCCGCAGTAAGTATGGGTTTACTCGCTAGCGCTTTCAAGTTGCGCGCACAGGTTTATTCCCGCGCCGCTGCACGCACCCACATCCCTGCTTGTCGATTTGAGGCTGCTAGCCCACTTTCAGACCGTCACCCCAGCCCTGAAAAATTACGTAGAACGCGATGGCCACGACGACGCCGACTCCAATTTTCAACCAGATCGAGTAGTACCACTCCTTCGGGACTTCGAAGTCGTCTCGTTCATCTGGAACTTCTGCCCAATCGTCGTCCAACAATTCCCGACGTCGGTTGGCTACGAACTGTTTGTCCTCATCGGACCAGCCGGTTTCATCCAACTCTTCGGACACTTCTTGACGTCTTTCTTCGGTCTTTTCACGCATTCGTTCACGCTCGGATTGAACTTCCGCGCGTCGCTCTTCCAATGTTTTCTTTCGAGGCTTTTCGGCCGGTACTGCCATTTAGATTCCCCCCCTCTCGGCAAACCTAATGTTTGTTGAAGTCCGCACCCTTCCCCGGATACGCGAAGGCCGCAGCCCCTTACAGGGCCCACGGCCGGCCGAACCTTCAACGCTTTCATGAGCCTCACCACACGCTCACCACAAGAAGCGAATTGGAATGAGGCCCGCCCATGGTCTCAGCCCAGACAACTCTCAAGCTACTCACACCCATCCTTAGCAAATCATCCCAAAAAGAGACGTTTGCATGTCAGTTGGATCAGCACGATACAGATTCGCTACCACAGGACCACGCACAACGAATCCAATCACACATACCGCAAGTGTTGTGCCATTGCATTCAGAAAATTCAATTTATGCTATTTGGCATCAAAAGTTGCCGGTTTCGTGGCAAACTCACACGCGCCATTGCACCGCAGGTTGCCCGTGCTATAACCGTCCGGTCCCGTGCCCGTCTCCTAAACCGTGAACATTCCCATGAGCACAAAGATACTCGTACTTAATGGACCGAATCTTAATCTGTTGGGAACCCGGGAACCCCACATCTATGGCAGCGAGACTCTGGACGACGTGCAATTCATGACGGAAGCGCGAGCCCGAGAGCTGGGCTTGGAGGTCGAGTTTCGGCAAAGCAATTCAGAGAGCGAAATTGTGGACTGGATTCAGTCCGCGAAAGGTACGGCCCACGGTATTATCATCAACGCCGGGGCCTATACACACACCTCCATCGCCATACTTGATGCGCTGATTGCGGTGTCTCTACCCGTGGTCGAGGTGCATCTGTCGAACCTCTTCAAGCGCGAAGAGTTCCGGCACCATTCATTTATTACATCTGCTGCGGCCGGCCTGATTACGGGATTCGGAGCCAAGGGTTATCCGCTGGCCGTCGAAGCCATGTCTTCGATCCTCCAAGACGCAGCCTAGGACGAGACGAATTAGCAGGTGCTGAGGTAATGGCGAACAACCCCGAACTCGACAAAGACCTGATCCGAGAGCTCGCCGAGTTGCTCGACGAAACTGCATTGACCGAGATTGAGTGGACCCAGGGTGATCGAACAGTACGCGTTGCGCGTCAATCGGGCACCGCGGTCGCCAGCGCGGCCGCACTGCCACCTGCCGCGTCGACCGCCCCTGTCGAAGCCGCAGCCGAGCCGGCCACCGTCGACCACGCCAGCCACCCCGGCGCCATACTGTCGCCGATGGTGGGCACGGCCTACGTCGCACCCGAACCCGGTGCCACTCCATTCGTTCAGGCGGGTGCGCAGGTTTCGGAGGGACAGACCGTCCTGATCATCGAGGCAATGAAAACGATGAACCCCATCCCCGCGCCCAAGAGCGGAACCATCCGTCAGATTTTGGTGAGCGATGGGGTGCCCGTCGAATATGGCGAAGTCCTGATGATCGTCGAATAGGGCTTCGTTCAGTGGTGCCGAATTCCCAAGGCCTCGTCCCGAGCCGCTGCGAATCATTCATACGGGGCATCAGGTCCCATGATTGAAAAAGTGCTCATCGCGAACCGTGGAGAGATCGCCCTCCGCATTCACCGTGCCTGCCGCGAGATGGGTATCGCCACGGTCGCGGTCCATTCCACCGCCGACTCGGAGGCCATGTGGGTCAGGCTGGCAGATGAGACCGTTTGCATCGGGCCCCCAGAGGCAAACAAGAGTTACCTGAACATACCGGCAATCATTTCGGCAGCCGAAGTTGCCGGTGCCAACGCCATCCATCCCGGATACGGTTTTCTGTCGGAGAACGCGCGGTTTGCCTCGATCGTGGAAGAACATGGCATCACGTTCATAGGTCCCAAGCCCGAGCATATCCGCGCCATGGGTGACAAAGTCCTCGCCAAGAGCACGATGAAAGAGCTCGGCGTACCTGTCGTGCCGGGATCAGACGGAGCGGTCGATAAGGTTGAAGACGCCCGAGAAGTTGCGGAAGCCATCGGCTACCCGGTCTTGATCAAAGCATCTGCAGGCGGAGGCGGACGCGGCATGAAAGTCGCGCAGGGGCGGCAAGAAATCGATCAAGCCTTTCAGACGGCGCGGAGTGAAGCGCGGGCTGCATTTGGAGACGACGCCGTCTACATCGAGAAATTCGTGGCCACCCCGCGTCACATCGAAGTTCAGATCATGGCAGACGCTCACGGTAACGTGGTGCACCTCGGTGAGCGCGACTGCTCATTACAAAGGAGACACCAAAAAATCCTGGAGGAAGCGCCCTCGCCACAACTGCATCCCGATGCGCGCGAGGAGATTGGACTTCGCGTCACGACCGCCATTCAAGCGCTCGGTTACCGGGGCGCCGGCACGGTCGAGTTTCTCTATGCCGATGGCGCGTTTTACTTCATCGAAATGAATACGCGCCTCCAGGTTGAACACCCGGTCACCGAGATGATCACCGGCATCGATATTGTGCAGGAACAGATTCGCGTTGCCGCCGGCGAACCTCTGTCATACACGCAGTCCGATGTTTCGTTCACTGGTCACGCAATCGAATGTCGGATCAACGCGGAAGATCCGTTGACCTTCGCCCCGGCGCCCGGAACGATAACCGATTATCACCCTCCAGGGGGCCTGGGTGTCCGAGTCGATTCGGCCGTGTACGCGGGTTATCGGGTACCCCCATTTTACGACAGCTTGATTGCAAAGTTGGTCGTGCATGGGGCGACCCGTGAAGAATGCCTGATGCGCTTGAACCGTGCGCTGGAGGAGTACGTGATCGGGGGTATTCAAACGACCACGCCCATCCATCAAGCGTTGATGGTCAACGATGAATTCCGGGACGGCCGTTACAATATCCATTGGCTGGAGGAGTTCATCGAACAACGCGCAGAATGACGCAGCTCACACCAGAGATCGTATTGCAAGCGTACATGCGGGGCGTCTTTCCGATGGCCGAGAGCCGACACGACCCAACGTTGTATTGGATTGACCCGGAAATGCGCGGCGTGATTCCTCTGGACCGTTTCCACGTTCCACGGCGGCTCGCCCGCACTGTTCGGAGCCGTTCCAATACCGTGCATGTTGATCGGGACTTCGTGGCAGTCATCTCGGCTTGTGCCGAACCCGGCCGTGATCGACAAAACACCTGGATCAACGATGAGATTATCGACCTCTATACCAAGCTTCATGACATGGGCTTCGCCCATAGCGTGGAGTGCTGGGAGAATGACAAGCTTGTCGGCGGGCTCTATGGAATTTCAATCCGAGGCGCGTTTTTTGGCGAAAGCATGTTCAGCCTGGTGCGGGACGCCAGCAAGATTGCACTGGTGCACCTCGTCGACCGCCTGCGATCTGGGGGCTACAGCCTGCTCGACGTTCAATTCGTAACGTCACATCTCAAGAACTTCGGCGCCATCGAGATCCCGCGATCGGACTATCATGAGTGTCTTGCACTGGCTCTCAGGCTGGACGGCAATTTTTATTCGCTCGCAGAACCGTCGGACAAATCAGCGATCTTGCAGTCGACAACCCAGATGTCATAGACCGCGTGCTCCAGTGCTGACAGTGCCGGGCTCGACGCGAACATCCAACCACTGAAAACAAGCTGCGGCGGTTCTCCCGGCTTGTCGTCGATGATCTCGAGGAACGCGGTTGTTTCGGGCGTCTCTTCGGGTGGCCGCTTGTGGCAGGTCCGAGCAGTAATCACCAGAGTCCCGAATGCAACCTCCTCACCGATGGGCGCTTGGATAGGTGAGATGCGGGCCGTGACCTTGTCGAGACCCTGCAGCACCGCAACCTTGACCGATTGCGCGTTTGCAGGAGCGAAGGCGAAACAGCTACAGATTGCGGCGCAGAGCAGAGGATGCGTTTGTTGCCACCTCTTCATCGGAGATGCGCCGAGAAACGCAGCCTCACGTAGTCGACCGACCAGCCGCCGTCGGCTTGTTGCAATGAAGCGCGCGAGGCATCACGAACATCCGAGATGATCTCATCTCGTTCTTCGGCGGGCACCACGGCCAGAAAGCTACCCGCCAAGGTCTGGATCCAATCTCCCAGATCACCAGGGATTGGCGTTGGACGCGGAATCAACGCGATTGAGTCTACCGAGAACCCTCCATCCTGGAGCAAGGCCCGGTAGTCGCTATCGGAAGGGAAAAACCAAGGGTCTGCGCCACTGCCATCGTGACCTTGGCGGTCCAGTGCGGCAACGAGTGCGCGACGCACGGTATCGACGTTACCGGCACCCCCAAACTCTCCGACGAAGCGCCCCCCCGGCTTGAGAGCACGCGCAACACCACTGATCACTTCTTCTGGCGGACTGATCCAATGAAGGACAGCGTTGCTGAACACGGCATCGAATTCCCGGTCAAACTCGAGACTCCGCGCATCCCCTATTCGAGCATCCAGACCACGGGCCTGTGCGGCCGAGATCTGGGACTCGCTTGCATCGATTGCGACGACAGTCGCGCCGGCCTCGGCAATTTGCTCGGTCAATGCACCGTCGCCACAACCGAGGTCGAGTATTCGCAGGCCCGCTACCGGTCCGAGAAGTTCGACCACGGGACTGCCAAGATCAGACACGAAACGAGCGTTTCGTGCGTAGCAGCCCGCATCCCAGTCCTGGCGGGCACTTGCCTCGGCCCGCGCTTTCGCAGTTCGCGCGGTGTCACTCGTCACTGAATTTCACTTCCCGGGAATTGAACGGACAATCTCTGCTGGAGTCCGCCTCAACTCGGCTGCCAAGGTTCGTAGTCACCAGTGGTTGAGTCTCTCCGACTACCCTTTGTGACCGCACCCGGAGGCTGGTAGGCCGACGGCGTACCCGTGAGGTTCGCCACGTGTGGCTTTTCCCAATCCCGGCGTGATGCGTCTTCGACCGGAACCTCGTCAGACGTGTGATGCAACCAGGCGTGCCACTCTGCCGGGACCTTCGAACCTTCTACTTCGCCGTGATAGAGAACCCAGCGCCGACGGCGATGTCCCGCTGGAGCGCTCTTCTCTTGAAAATACCTGTTCCCGTAACAATCGACCCCCACGGGTTCCCCTTTTCGCCAAGTGAACAGCGCTGTTCCCAAAGTCTCGCGCTTCCACCAAGTCAGGAAGTCCAGAACTCCCATACTATCTGTCACTCCAAACCAAGTGCCGAATGATCAAACCAATGGCACGTATGTGTCGCCAAGAGCGCGCGACTATTGCACCAACTAAGTAGCGCGTCCAGCCCCTGCGACCACCCAGCCTCCTCAAGGACTGGACAAATGGTCAAGCCCATTGGTTTTTATTCTCCCTTACTCAACACTTGGAATCTTTCAGCGATCTTTAGCCTGTAAATGGCTGAATCACACCGATTTTTAAGTTTCACTGTAACTTTCATTTGTCGCCGGTCCGCTACCCTATCTATGCATTCCAATCAAGCGACACACAAAATCTAGTTGACAGCCTTCGCCGGGTAATGACACATTTTGTGCCCCGTATCACAGCCAATCACAATATCTTGAAAAATGATGGCGCGGTCCGGGGGGGCAGAAACAGAGCGCTGAGACGCTCACGTCATTGGAGCTAAGTGGGGGGCATTATGCGCATACGTCGCCGGTTCACGGAAGAAAACAAGTCACCCTATGCAGGGATTCCGTTCCGTAATGCGACCAGTGAAATTCGTAACCCGGACGGAACTGTCGTATTCCGTCTCGAAGGCTTCGAAGTCCCTGAAGACTGGTCACAGGTTGCCTGCGACGTCATTGCTCAAAAGTATTTTCGTAAGGCGGGCATACCCGCACGCCTGAAGTCCTTCGAGGAAAATGACGTCCCGTCCTGGTTATGGCGAAAAGTGCCGGATGACGCCGCACTTGCGGAACTTCCCGAAGAAGAGAAGGAAGTTGGCGAATCCAGTGCGAAGAGCGTTTTCGACCGCCTCGCAGGTACATGGACCTACTGGGGTTGGAAGGGCGGCTATTTCGATTCCGAAAGTGACGCACACGCGTACTTCGACGAGATGTGTTACATGCTTGCCCGCCAAATGGGCGCGCCGAACTCTCCCCAATGGTTCAACACCGGGCTTCACTGGGCCTACGGAATTGATGGTCCCGCACAGGGGCACCACTACGTAGATTTTCAGACTGGGGAATGCCGGCCATCGGAAACGGCATATGAGCATCCTCAACCACATGCCTGCTTTATCCAGGGTATCGCCGACGATCTCGTGAACGAGGGCGGCATCATGGACCTATGGGTGCGCGAGGCCCGCTTGTTCAAATATGGCTCGGGTACCGGCTCCAATTTCTCTGCTGTTCGAGCGGCGAACGAACACCTCTCGGGCGGTGGAAAGTCGTCCGGCCTCATGAGCTTCTTGAAGGTCGGAGACCGCGCGGCCGGCGCCATCAAGTCCGGAGGCACCACTCGCCGCGCGGCAAAAATGGTCGTCGTCGATGTTGATCATCCGGACGTCAGCGAGTTCATCAATTGGAAGGTGTCGGAAGAGCAGAAGGTTGCGGCGTTGGTCACCGGTTCCAAGGTCAATGCCAAACACCTCAACGCTGTCATGAAGGCCTGCCATGCGGTGGAAGGCGACAACCGTTTCTATCCGTCGGACAACCCTGAACTGAAACGGGCGATCAAAGAGGCCCGTCGGGCTCTCGTACCCGAGAACTATGTCAAACGTGTGATCCAGTTCGCCCAGCAGGGTTTCACAGAGATCGAATTCAACACGTACGACACTGACTGGGACGGCGAAGCCTACGGCACCGTGTCAGGGCAGAACGCCAACAACACCGTCAGGGTGACGGATGAATTTCTCGGTGCCGTGGAAAGTGATGGTAACTGGAACCTCATCCGCCGCACCGACGGCGAGATTTCCGAGACATTGAAAGCCAGGAATCTGTGGGACGATATCGCCCATGCCGCCTGGGCTTCAGCCGATCCGGGACTCCAGTTTCATACCACGATCAATGACTGGCACACCTGTCCCGAAGGAGGTCCGATCCGAGCGTCGAACCCGTGTTCCGAGTACATGTTCCTCGATGACACGGCCTGCAATCTAGCCTCGTTAAATCTTTTGGCTTTCGCGCGGGACGACAGCACATTCGACACTGACGATTTCGAACATGCAGTCCGCCTGTGGACCATCGTGCTCGAGATTTCGGTGATGATGGCCCAATTCCCAGCTCGTCGCATAGCCGAGCTTTCCTACATGTACCGCACCTTGGGCCTGGGTTATGCGAATCTTGGCGGCTTGCTGATGGCAAGCGGCATCTCTTACGACAGCGACGAAGGCCGTTCCATTTGCGCCGGCATCACGGCGCTAATGACCGGGACAGCCTACGCGACTTCGGCTGAGATGTCCGCGGAACTCGGCCCCTTCCCGGGGTATGAGCGTAACCGCGAAGCCATGCAACGCGTGATGCGCAATCACGCAAGAGCTGCGGGAGCACTGCCCGGTGAATTCGAAGAGCTGGCAACGCTCCCCGTTGTATTTCAGCCGGATGCCTGCCCGGACCAAGGTCTCGCCGATGCGGCGACTCGCTCATGGCACGAAGCTGTCGAGAAGGGCACCGCGCACGGATATCGCAATGCACAAGCAACGGTCATCGCACCCACCGGCACCATTGGCCTGGTCATGGATTGTGACACGACCGGCATCGAACCTGACTTCGCGTTGGTCAAGTTCAAGAAACTGGCCGGTGGTGGGTACTTCCGGATTATCAATCGCTGCGTTCCTCGCGCCCTGGGCAATCTCGGGTATTCGGACTCCGAAATCGACGAGATGATCGTTTACGCCGTCGGGCACGGCACGCTGTCGGATGCACCGACCATCAATCATGAGTCCTTGTCAGCAGCGGGCTTTACGGACGACGCGTTGTCTACGTTGGAAGCCACGCTCGCCAATGCATTCGACATCAGGTTCGCATTCAACAAGTGGACTCTTGGAGAAGAGTTTTGCACTGACGTACTGGGATTCACCCGCGAGCAACTCGACGACATGTCTTTCGACATGTTAACCGCTCTGGGATTCTCGGCAGAGCAGATCGATGCCGCAAATACTTATTGCTGCGGGTCGATGACGCTGGAGGGTGCGCCTCACCTAAAAGACGAGCATTTGACGGTGTTTGACTGTGCCAACCCTTGCGGCAGCAAGGGAACCCGTTACCTCGCCACGGACAGCCACATTCACATGATGGCAGCCGCCCAACCGTTCATTTCGGGCGCCATCTCCAAGACCATCAATATGCCCAACGCTGCCACCGTCGAGGATTGCAAGAACGCTTACCTGCAGTCCTGGAAGCTCGGACTGAAGGCCAACGCACTCTATCGGGATGGCTCGAAGCTTTCGCAGCCTCTTGCGTCTTCGCTGGTCGACGATGATGAGTTGGAAGACGATGCCGAACCCATCACCGCGGACCGGCCGGCACAGGTTGTTGCGGAGAGAATTGTGCGCCAGATCGTAGCAGCAGAACGCCGCCGCCTCCCGGGTCGACGAAAAGGCTACACGCAAAAGGCCTCAGTCGGCGGACACAAGGTATACCTGCGAACCGGTGAATACGACGACGGGTCTCTCGGCGAGATCTTCATCGACATGCACAAAGAAGGGGCAGCATTCCGCAGCCTCATGAACAACTTCGCCATCGCCATCTCCATCGGCCTGCAATATGGGGTTCCGCTGGACGAGTTTGTAGAAGCCTTCACCTTCACCCGGTTTGAACCGCAAGGGATCGTCGAAGGCAATGACGCCATAAAGATGGCCACCTCAATCCTCGACTACGTGTTCCGCGAGGTGGCCGTGTCGTACCTCGGCCGAAACGACCTGGCACACGTTGAGCCTGACGATCTGAGGCCCGACAGCGTGGGCGAGGCTTACGTGCCGCAAGGCGATGGTGCTTCCAACGGCACGGTCAGCCTGGCGAGCAATGGTTACGTTCGGGGCAGCCTGTATGTGGTCGGAGATGCTGCTGGAGGCGTCACTACCGAAGGCCAAGTCATGGGGTCGGCAGTAGCCACTGCACATGCATTGGCAAGCGATCTTGGTGTGGCAGCGGAAGCTTCGGCGGTGGTGGCCGTCTCAACAGATGTCACCGATGAGGTGGATTCCCGCCTGGAACAGATTCGAGAAGCCCGCATCAAAGGCTACGAAGGAGATGCATGCGGCGAGTGTGGCAATTTCACTTTGGTCCGCAACGGGACATGCCTTAAGTGCGTGACCTGCGGCGCGACCAGCGGGTGTTCCTGAGATGCAATGTCTCAGGACGCCTCTCCCGGGCCCCGTCCCATCGCAAAGCCCGGGAGTCATACGTGTGGTGAGTAGAGTATGTGACCAACACTAGTCCTCCCTGTTGACTCGGCGCGCCGCTTCCGTCCATGCGGCGCGCCCTTTTTTTTCTTGCGGGACGACCAACCTACGAGCTTACATCGAACTGCTCGAAATTTCTAACTTTCAGGCGGTTTTTCGGGCTCGGGCAGGACGACCCGAATGTGCAGTTCGCGGAGATGTCGGGCCGTGGCCTCAGCGGGCGCACCCATCAGCAGGTCTTCAGCCTGCTGATTCATCGGAAACGCAACAACCTCTCGAATGTTTGGTTCATCAGCAATGAGCATGACGATTCGGTCGATTCCTGGTGCCAGACCTCCGTGTGGTGGTGCACCATAGCTCAGGGCTCTCAACATGCCTCCGAATCGCGACTCCACGTCCTCCCGCGAATAGCCCGCGATTCCAAACGCCCTGTACATAATCTCGGGATCGTGATTTCGGATCGCGCCCGAAGACAATTCCACTCCGTTGCACACGATGTCGTATTGATATCCCAGAATTTGGAGCGGGTCCTCGGCTTCAAGAGCGCCCAAGCCGCCCTGAGGCATGGAGAATGGATTGTGGCTGAACTCGATTTTCTGATCCGTCTCATCCCACTCATACATGGGATAGTCGACGATCCAGCAAAATCGGTAAGCATTTCCTTCGCATAGTTCGAGTTCGTCCGCGACTCGTGTCCGGGCCAGACCAGCAAGTGCCGCTGCTCTCTCTGGCTGATCGCATGCAAAGAAGACAGCGTCACCATCGCCAGCGCCCGTGAGCGAACGCACCCGGCCAACACGATCGTCCTCCAGATTGTTGGCGATCGGACCCTTGCCTCCGCCGTCTTCGAATACGATGTAGCCCAGTCCCGGCCAGCCTTCCTCCCGGGCCCAATCATTGAGCTTGTCGAAAAAGCTTCGCGGTTGCCCCGCTGCGCCTGGTGCGGGAATTGCGCGAACAACCGCCCCCTTTCCGATGGCCCGATCAAATATGCCAAATCCGCCACCGGCAAAGGCTTCCGTACAGTCACAGATTTCCAGCGGATTCCTGAGATCGGGCTTATCTGTCCCGTACTTCAGCATTGCCTCGGCGAACGGAATTCTCGGGAAGGGCTGTGGCGTGACCTCCCAATCCGTGAATTCGTCAAAGACTGCGAACATGACGGGTTCAATGGCATCGAACACGTCATCCTGCTCTACGAAGGACATCTCGACATCGAGCTGATAGAACTCTCCAGGAGAGCGATCCGCGCGCGCGTCCTCATCTCGAAAACACGGCGCAATCTGAAAGTAGCGGTCGAATCCGGCGACCATGTATAGCTGCTTGAACTGCTGCGGGGCCTGCGGCAGCGCATAGAACTTACCTGCGTGCATGCGACTGGGCACCAGAAAGTCTCGCGCGCCCTCGGGCGAACTGGCGGTCAAGATCGGCGTTTGGTACTCGGCAAACCCTTGCTCGATCATCCGTCGCCGAATACTGGCGATAACTTCCGAACGCAGCGCAATGTTGTGATGTATGCGCTCGCGGCGCAGGTCCAAAAACCGGTATTTAAGTCGCGTTTCTTCAGGATATTCCTGGTCACCAAAGACCTGCAGTGGAAGCTCGTCCGCCGCCGCCTGAACTTCAAGTGACTCAATTCGCACCTCGACTTTACCTGTCGGCAACTTGAGATTGACCGTGTCGAGGCTGCGCGCGACCACGGGGCCGGTGATTGTCAGCACACTCTCTGGTCGGGCGCCATCCGCCAGCGCAAAGGATTCAGCGCCCGTCTCCACGACACATTGGGTAATGCCGTAATGATCCCGCAAGTCGATGAACAAGAGGTTTCCGTGATCGCGCTTGCGATGAATCCAGCCCGAGACGCGAACCGTACTTCCCACGTCGGATTCGCGAAGTTGCTCACATGTATGCGTGCGGTATCTGTGCATCAAGAAATCGCCTATTCACCGTTCGAATCCACTGGGACAATTCCACGTGGTCACTATGCAAACCCGACGCTCGGCTGAGGTCAGCGTTGTGGCGGCGCAAGAGCGCATGGATCACCCCGGGCTGTCAAGCTCAGTGGCCTCAAACCAATGCCCACACGGGCATGTGCAACGGAATCCCTCTATGCTTATGGTTCTGATGTGCCGAAGGACACTGATTTAGTCATGAACATAGTAACTCGTACCCCGGATTTGGTTTCCGCTTGCGACCGTCTCAAGGACGTCGACTACATCACCGTCGACACCGAGTTCATCCGAGACAATTCCTACTGGCCTCAAGTCTGTCTCATCCAGGTTGCCAGCAAAGACGAAGCAATCGCTATCGACCCTCTCAGCCAGGCGCTCGAGCTAGAACCGTTTCTGGACCTTATGAGGAATTCGGGTGTGCTCAAGGTGTTCCACGCAGCGCGCCAGGACATTGAGATCTTCTTCCATCTGGGCGAAGCGATCCCAACCCCCCTCTTCGATACTCAGCTCGCCGCCATGGTCTGCGGTTTCGGAGATTCAGTTGGTTACGACACGTTGGTGCAGCGCCTTTTGGGGCACACTATCGACAAGTCATCACGGTTGTCTGACTGGTCGAGACGTCCATTGACGGAGCGCCAAATCAACTACGCGATCGATGACGTGGTGCACCTTCGGGATGTCTATGATGAGTTGAACGCACGAGTCCAAGAGTCAGGACGCGAACAATGGCTCGC
>CENY01048559.1_pt1 | contig 22474 bp, 17 predicted proteins | sample 356181 | NCBI WGS metagenome assembly CENY01 (sample SAMEA2619840, study PRJEB7988) | marine metagenome | isolation source: saline water (ENVO:00002010), including
ACTAGAGGGTCGGTGATAGTGTCTTGGTTCGGTGCACAGTGGAACTAGGCCAAGGCGTAGTATGTATATTTATCAGAAGTTGAGTTGTTTAGCAGCTTGACCCCATTCAGGCGCAGACCGTAGTATCCATCAGGCATGCGTGCCTATGGTCGTTCATTAATGGAGCGCGATTGACACTTAGCTACTGCACATTTTCTGTGTGGAGGTCTTGATGAGACGCTTTTTTTGCGTCCTCGTTGCCCTCCTTTCCCTAATATGCACTGCCGAATCCATTGCGGCCCAGGAGATGGCATCTGGTGAGCGGGATAGGGCGACGAATGGATTCCAACTTGGTCAGAATTACCCGAATCCGTTTAACCCGGAGACCACGATTCCTTTCGCTCTTGGTGAAGAGGTGTTCGTGGACGGGAGGCCGGCCGTCGTCTCTATAAGAATCTTCAATGTGCTCGCCCAGCTGATAAATCATCCGGTGGCTCTCAGTCACCCGACCGGAGAAGGCATGCCAGTCGACCGCCTCGAATACGCCCAACCTGGAGAGTTTGAAGCATTCTGGGACGGGAGAGATCAAATGGGTCGTCAGGTGGCGTCCGGGGTCTACCTGATGCAGATCAGTGTTAATGGCCTCAGGCCCCTGACACGCAAGGTCATTGTTATGAAATGACGAGTTAGCAGAAACGATTTTCAGAATTTGCTCAAGCGGGCGACTCCAGTCGGGGCGTCCGTTTTTTCAAAGGGAGCAGAGCTTCAGCCCGCTCGCTCAGGTGACTAGGTTTCATCCATGGCATACGACCTCATCGCCTTGCTTAAGTCGGGCTTAACCCCGTTATATCTCGCCCCCCAAGCTGGCGTGAGCGAGTCACCATTCAGGCGGTTATGCCGTCGGTTCGGGGCCGACATCCTAGTAAGTGAATTTGTGAGCGCAGCCGGCATTGTACAAAACAGTAAGCGCTCTCGGGACTATTTGCGCTTCGATGAAGCCGAACGTCCGATTGGGATCCAGATCTTTGGTGCAGATCCGGTGCTGATGGGGGAGGCGGCGGCCTTCGTTGCCGAAATCTTCAGCCCGGACTTCATCGACATAAACTTCGGTTGCCCGGTTAAGAAGGTAGTAAAGCGTAATGGCGGTTCAGGTTGCCTTAGGGACCTTGATCTCGTCGAGGCCATAATTCGAGCTGTGGACGACGCGACTAGTCTTACCACTACGGTGAAAATCAGGAGTGGATTCACTGAGAAGACCAGGGACCCGGTCGGGATTGGGTTACGGTGCGAGCAGGCGGGTGCCCAAGCGATATGTCTCCACCCCAGAACTCGCTCTGATATGTACTCCGGCCAGGCTCGATGGTCCGAGATCGCCGCGCTGGTGGAAGCTCTCGAGATACCTGTTGTTGGGAACGGTGACATTAGGAATGGGGACGACGCGCGGCGCATGCGCGACGAGACGGGATGTGCTGCGATCATGATCGCTCGTGGCTCACACGGGGATCCGTGGATCTTTAAGCAGGCGAGGGCGGCTCTCGATGGTTTACCAATTTCTTCGGCTCCAGACGTGGTCGAGCGATTTGGTATCTGCTTGGAGCACGCACGAAACGCGATTGCCTTTGAAGCTAATCCGGATCGAGCAATTATTGATTTCCGGAAGCACCTCGGGTGGTACACAAAGGGACTTCCTGATGGCCGTAGCCTTCGAACAGAGCTATTCCAAACAACGTCGCTTCAGGAGGTCGAGATTCTGCTAGAAACATATAGGGAGAAACATCTCGACAGACTACGGATCTGAACCCTAGTGCCTTTATAGTGTTAGGTTCAATTAGGTTGTTTGAAAGATACTTCACGGTGCGGTTAGGAAATCCTTCGGGATCCGCACTCATCGGGGGCGTCACGGTTTCGACGTGTTTGGTGAACGTGGGGCAGCGTGTCGAGGGCTCTAGGGCCTCGTTAAACACCTAGAAACTTTTTAGATGCCGATATTGACATGGCTCTGGCTGCCTAAGGTCCTTCCTTAGTAGCCCGTCTCCTGGATTGCCCGCTCGAGGCGGTCCTTGCAGGCGTCGATAATTCGGGCTGGTCCCCCGGTCCTGCTATCGGGTTAGGGGACGAGATCTTTAGATAGCTGGTCTCGGAGTCGGTCGATCGCTGGCCGTCCGGGATGAGATTTTCGGCGATCTACGCACGTAGCGGCCCTTCTGGATTCATTCGCGGACGCGGGTTCGACTCCCGCCGCCTCCATTCTTGCGTTGCGACTGGCCGCCGTTCAAGAGCCTCAGCTCTTGAACGGCGGCTCTGACGGCCTTCTACTAATTGTTGTTCTGCTCGTCGGCTAAGTAGGCTTCGGCTTCGCGCACGCCGTCCAGATTGTCTCTGCCCTCCCACACGTCGAGAAGGGCGCGGTAGTAGTCGGATGCCGCAGCCACCTGGCCGATGGCGTTTTGCGCACGTGCCATCCCAAGAAGTGAGCGAGGTCTGTTGGGCATGCGGAGCAGGGAAGTCTCGAACTGCGCGATAGCGTCTTCATATCGCCCAAGGTCGACCAGGGTTTCCCCATACATCTCGAACAATGGCTTTATCGGGTTAGCCGATCCTCGAGGCGGGGCCATCGGGGTGATAATCTCGACCGCGTCTTCAAAAAAGCCGATGGCCACGTCGGGGTGATTCATCTGGGCGTGAAGTAAGCCGCTCGCCTGATTTGCCATGATCTCGGTGTAACCCCCTTGTTCGCCAGCGTCCACTCTGCGCTTCAGCTCCTGTTCGGCGGATCTCAGGGCTTCTTGATCCATTAGGTGATACGCGGAAAGAGCAGTCGCGAGGAGCTCGTGATCTGGAGAAGCTTCGGTCACTTCCTGGATCGACCATTCCTCAGTCTCGACTGTATATCGGTTTTGAGTCAGGCTCACGGTGTTCACAGCTCTTGCCTGCCCAGCTTGTCCTCGCGCACCCCCTTCAGAGAATCCTCCCTCCGTAGACATGGTGTTTATTCGATCTATCCAAAGGCGAGCTTTTTCATAATCTCCGAGCTGGAGGTCACCGTACTGCCCCCAGTCAAGAGAGTGAACTGCATCCCCCATGCTCTGACCAGGCTTCCAAAGTTCACGTGCCGCATCATATGCGGATTGGTTATGGCCCGACACTAACTCCCACATCCCATGTTGGATGAAGATGTGAGTAGGCATATGCCTCGCGTGAGAAACCGCTGGTGCTATCTCGGCGAACCGATATGCAGCGTCTAGGGCCAGTGGTGCCATGAGTGGGTTGTCGAATGAATGGATGATATAGTGAACGGCGCCTGGATGATCTGGGTTGTCTCTATTTAGACGCAAAGCGATATCGCCTGCTCGCACGTTCAACCGTTGGCTCAAGTCACGCGTTGCGGCGACAGCACTCAACATCGAAAGGGAGTAGAAAGCCGCTACTTCAGGGTCTTCTGGGTAGGCCTCGTAAAGAGCCTCCATCGCTTCCATATACCCAACACGTCGGTCAACATGGTCGCCATCGCCCCATAGAATCTCTACAGCATTCAAGAAGCCTTTCTCGCGGGGAGTTGGGGCTTTTGCCAGCCTCGCTTCACGGGTCGGGGCAAGCCGAGCAAGTGTTGCAGATGGATCAGTCGCATCCATCTGCGAAACCAGAGGATGGTTGTATGTGAGGGATTCACCCCAATAAGCCATCGCGAAATCGGGATCTATTTCCTGGGCCGCGTGGAACTGTTCACGCGCCTGCTCCCATCCGAAGCTGTGAAGGATCGCCACTCCACGGAGGAAGTGCTGTTGTGCTTCACCACTAGCTGATGTTGGAAAGTCGATCGAGCCAACATTCTGGAACTGAGCAAGCGCAGGTGTCGCGATGACGAATGGTACGGCCAATATCCCCATCAGCGCACTGCATTTGATGATGTTTTTCATGACTCTATACTCCTTCAGATTCGAGCAATTGCTTCGGCCATTTTTTCGATTGCGGTACTAATCATCTGCCGGGAAGTACCCAGGTTCATACGCATGTGACCTGCGCCCCCAGTTCCGTAACTGTGTCCGGGATTCAGATATACCCCGGCCTCGTTTGCGAACCACCGCTGGACAATGGTTTCAGGGGTGACCTGTGTCACTGCCGTTTCATTTTCTCTCGCTGCTATATCTGCTGCGTCGATGGCCTCGGCAAATCCATTTACATCGAGCCAGGCCAGATATGTTCCTTGGGCTTTAGTGTATCGGATGCCCTCGAGCCGTGAGTTGATTTCCTTCTCGGCAAAATTATGATTTGCGTCGAGGTAGGGGGACAGCTGATCGAACCATTCGTCGCCCTCCGTAAGAGCTGCGTAGTTCGCCTCCATCCCTAATGTGGTTAGGTCGGCGCGGGTGTTCGCACGCACGCGCGCCAATAGGGTCGGATTGGTAGAGAAGTACCAAGCCACTTTCATCGCCGCGAGGCTGAAGGTCTTGCTAGCTGCTTTAAAAGTGATGCTGTTGTCGACGATTTCTCGGTTGGGGAGGCTCGCAAAGGGTGTGTATTTTTCACCGGCGCTAACGAAATCACAGTGAATTTCGTCAGAAAGAACTACTGTGTTGTGCTCGAGACAGATCTCTCCCATACGAGTCATGTCATCAGCGGACCAGCAGTTACCTGTCGGGTTCTGAGGATTGCAGAGAATGAACACGTTGGAGCGGCGGACTCGACGCTCGAAGTCGTCCCAGTCGATCTGGTACCTTCCGTCGACGACCTTCATCTCGTTGTCTTCGGCGACATTGTGCGCAAAGCGCACGTCTGTGTAGAAGCCGTTATAGGTCGGGGTGTTCATTACCACCCGAGTCCCCGGAGGGGCTAGTGTCTGTAATGCGGCAATGATTCCCGGATGGACTCCCGTAGTCCACACTATGCTCTCCGGATCGATTTCAAGCCCATATCGCCGCATGTTCCAATCGACGACTGCTTGTGAGTACCGCTGTGGCCTACGCAGGTAGCCCCAGTTTTCGTGAGCGCAGCGCTTTGCTAGCGCCTCGGTTATACACGGCGCTGCTCGGAAATCCATGTCGGCGATGCCCATTCCGACTTGGATCCCATCGTACGTAGCCAGCGGCGTGTCCCATTTGATGCAGTCTGTACCAACTCGGTCGTACGGCGAGTCAAAGTCAAAGTCTTCACGCGCACTACGCATGAGCACTGAAGGCGCTTTGGCCATCGCCGGTTCGAACGTCGCGGCAGTTAAGAGTGCGGATGCGCCCGCACCTCTTATAAAGCTTCTGCGGTCCAGGTTACTCATTGTCATGACGGGAGCTCCGGAATAGACAGATCGGGGACTCGGCAAGGTCAGTAACAAAGACCCGTCTCGCAAGAACGAAACACAGGATTCTTAAAGGTCTGATGAGCCGACTTGTCACTCGGAGGCTAAGTGTGGCCTCAATGAGGTTCTGGGATTCGGACCGATCAAGTCATCACAATATCAACGGGGGTTGGGTGCCTCTAGCTGCAACGAGTAGTTCATGGCCGACGGTTGCTCTAAGTCCTCATCTAGTGCCACCTGTTCGAGCACGATTCTATACTCGTCCCATGCCGAGGGGCTGGATATCCACACTCTAGCCAACACCTCATTTTTCAGGTCGCCGAAAAGAAGAGCCTTGGTCCGATCCTGAGTGTAAGTTTCAGCGAACACGCGATGTTGGTCTGATACGATCGAGTCAGTTGCTCCTCCAACGATTTCAAACATCAATGCCTGAGGTTGGTATTGAGCTCCCGCTAATCGGATGTCTAGCCAAAGAGGGGGGGTAGCCTCGGTTATCCCAAGTGTTTCATCGCGATCATCCACACAACTGGTCAACGCCAAGATTGCTGAGACGGTTGCTAACTTAAAAGTCATGTATTTCATCGAGCCACTCCATTCCCTTTATGGATGGGAAAGAACCCGGTCCTGTGCATGAGTGAGAGCAGGTCACCTAAGTTGTACATTCCGTCGCTGTTACCTCGGCGGTCTAGCTGCATCCTCTGGACTGGTAGCAGGCTTGGAGTCCCGAGCAGGTCCTGTACTGCGAGCATAGGGTCAACGTTCGGATAGATTGGCGTTCCGGAATCATCTACCCCCAGTACCTCACTCAAATACAGTTCATTGCCTGCTTCTGCTGGCTCACTCGATGTGGTTTTTAGCTCGAGTTCAAGCACGGGTTGAGAGCCCTCGGGGAGACTTGAGTTGTTTGCGCTATAGATCATGAAGCTTGAGCCGGTCGATCCTATATTTTTCACCAGTGAGAAATCGTCTCCTTCTAGGAGTAGGCGTGCATCTGCAACTTGAGATGCACCATGCTTAACACCTAGCTCTAGTCCGACGACTCCGGTAGGCACGTCGGCGACTAGAACCCTGCTGCCGGTGGGTGAAGTGCGACTTGATTCAGGTGCTGAGATCGATTGGAAGGCCACCTCTAACTGTCTGTCGCTAGTGGGATCATCCGACTGCTCTTGTGAGTCGACTAGCAGTGCAGACTGAGACGAAGCCGAGTTACCGATTGTTCGCCCGAGTACGATGTTTATGCCTCGCACGATATCTACCACATTCAATCGCTGATCCCGGTAGGTATCGGCTACCGCAAACTCAAGTGCGCTGGGCTCTGTGCGACCAAGGTAGAAATCGATTATCCGCACAACGTCGGCGATATTGATCGTGCCGCTGAAGTCGACGTCGGCGTTTGGGAGGCTGTCAACGATTGAGACTGATGTGGGATCTTCTAGACCCGTCTCCAGAGCGTTTCCTTTCGAATCAGACAACGCTCCATCTACAAGACTGAACGGCGCCCTTATAGAGATCTTCGGTAGGACACTGCTCCCCGGACCGCCCGTTTGCGTAACACTGACAAACGAACCATCGACAGATTCTATATCTGAACGCACCGGGAACCGATACTCAATGATTGGGCCACTTCCGGCAGCTATTTCCCCTGTGCCCGATGTACTAATAAGGATACCCGTCAACACGTCTGAATCAGGGTTTACTTCAAAGGTATGGGTGAGTGCGGAAACCCTATTGGTTAGAGTACTGGTGTGAAAGGAGAGTGGGTTTTCTCCGGTCACATCATTGTTGCTACCCCATGAGAGCTGATAGCTGAGCCCAACGATATCTTCTTTGTTCTCGAGGCTGAGGCTGGCGAGCGCTGTGTCGCCGGATGCGTCTAGAGCTATAGAGAGTGCGAGGACGGCATCCGTGTCCGCGATCACTCGCACATCGTCGATATACCATCCGTCCTTGCCTACAGATCCATCTGTCTCCAGCCGGAATCGGAACTGAAACGCTTCAGCTCCTTCGTATGAGTTCAGAGTGAACGACTCACTGGTCCACGCTTCTTGAACATTGGTATACTGAGCCAGCTCAGTCCACTGGATACCGTTCGTGGATACTTCTATGTATCCCCGGTCCCAGTAGTTTTCGATATCGTAACGATGATCGAACTGCAAGACCGGGTTAGAAGCCCCAGAAAGGTCGATCGGGATAGACTGAAGGCTAGAATTGATCCCGTCGCTGTAATTGCCACTGGGGCTGTCTGTCCAACTCCAATTGCCCCCTAATGGAATGCTGGAATCTTCCGGAGAACTCGAAGTTGAAGTTCTACCCCAAGGTGGGTCGGTCTTCCATAGATCTACGCTCGCTTCGGTCTCAGCCCCGTCTGCAAAAAGTCTTGTGATCATGCCGGTTTCCCCCTCTGCTGAATTCGATAGAGGAGATTGGTTGCCGACGTTATCGCTTGTCTTAAGCGCGAAATAGTAAGTGCTCTCTGGGTCTAGGCCGATGACTGTGGCTGACTGGGTTGTGCCCGCAGCGCTTGGGTAGGGCTCTGCTGTGGCTTGCATCGCCTGATTGAACTTCGCGTCATCCGTTATAGGTGTGGTCGCATAACGAATGTCGTATTGGCTGGCCGTCCCACTGGAACCGTCGTCGCCAGGAGCGGTCCATGACACGGTCAAGGCCGTGCCTCCTAATGGAGCTATAGATCCGCTGACCGGGTCTTCGGTTACAGTTAGGTTAGCGACTGCGGATGGTGGTATTGAGTCGTTGTCGAGAGCGTTATTTGCGTTTAGCCTTCGTCCACTGACCGACTTTCCGTACAGGGCGGTTATGGGATCACCGCTCCACATCAGTCGGTCTTTAACCTCCATGTGCGTCAGGTCGGGAAAAGCGGTGTAGATGAGGACGGCTACTCCTGTGACGTGAGGGGTCGCCATCGACGTTCCGCTGTAAGAAGCGTATCCGTCAGCTGGAACAGTACTCAGAATGCTGCTTCCCGGAGCTCCAAGATCAGTCGAGGTAAGACCATAGTTGGAGAAGCTCGAAAGTTGGTCGTTCCGGTCCGTCGAGTTGACGGAGATGATGTTTTCTTGTGGGTAGGCAGCAGGATACATCGGGGTTTGATCAGCATCCAAAGCTGAGTTGCCCGAGGCGGCTAGAAAGAGCATGCCAGCATCACCTGATGCTTTGATCGCGTCTTGAAGTGCCGTGGACGAACCTCCTCCTCCCCAACTGTTTGTGGTCATGTGAGCACCGTTGTCGATCGCGTACTGTATAGCATCAATCGCGTCTGAAGTAGACCCACCATTATGGAGGAATTTCAGGCTCATGATCTTCACATTCCATGCTATTCCTGTAATCCCCACTCCGTTATTTGAGACAGCCCCGATCGTTCCTGCGACGTGGGTCCCATGAGAGTCGATACTGGCATCATCGTATACTGAGGCGTCGTCATTTCTGAAATCCCATCCGTGAACGTCATCGACAAATCCGTTACCGTCGTTATCAACACCGTCACCTGCGGTCTCACCAGGATTGACCCACATGTTTCCTGCAAGATCTGGGTGGGCGGTTTGCATACCGGTATCGATCACCCCGACGATCAGGGTATCCGTTCCCTTTGTGATACTCCAAGCTTCTGGTGCATCGATGTCAGCGTCTGCTAATCCGCTGCTTTGTCCGGTGTTGTTCAACCCCCACATTTCTCCGAATCTCGGGTCGTTTGGCGTCACTGCACTCAAAGAGTTGACCATGTCTTCGAGGCTCTTGGTTGAGGGCGCTGGAATATTTTCAATCGCGTACCACATATAATCCGGCTCTGCATACTCGACCCCTACCTGGCTTCCATACCACTCAACTGCGGAGTCGACATCCCATCCGTCGGGCAGGGTTACAAGGTCGGCGTTAATCAAGGGGAGCCGCTTGATCATCTGGCTGCCGACTGCGTCTCGAAGCGCTGCGCCCCTAGTATCCGAACTGCCAGCCCGGTATTTAACGATCACACGGCCCGGAACGAAGTCCGCTTGTTGTGCCTCAAGGACATTCGGAACCGAAGCAGCACATGCGGACAGCATAGCAAGAAGTATGAAGTTGGGCGGCTTACGCTTGATCATGGGTTTTTGGATCTGACTCATGAGGTTTCCAGATAAGGCTGATGGGATACTGGGTTGTGTTCATCGCTGCACTTCGAGAACTCCATCTCTCGCAACTACGTTGATCGGGTTTCCAGCTTCGTTCGCGACCTGCACGTCAGAGAGCGTTAGCGGCATACTTTGTGCGGCTGCCGTAGCACTGATTGAAGCATATACATTCAGCACAATGCCACTTCCGCTTGGTATTGGGTCACCGGCGAGGTCAACCACCACGATATCTAGTTTGCCTGCCTCTGAAACTTCGTAGAATGGAGACGCCGGTGCTCTGCCCGCGGAACTAACGGAATCAAGGCTCATTACTGATGGGTCGAAGTTGAGAGAGAACTGCAGTCCGCCAAATGCCTCGAAGCTGTTAAACCCTAGGGATATCGTATGCCCTGTAGCGCCTGCTTGAGCAGTGGAGTTAACGACCAGCACCGAGTGAGCAGGATTGGGCACAGTTACCGTTATGGTATCGGCCTGAGAGGAGTTCCCGGCCAAATCGAACACCTGACCGATGATCATCGTTTCACCGCCTGGAAATGCATATGAACTCATCTCCATTTTGGTTGCGTGCGGCCGGGTGTCCGGGTCCCCTCCCGTCATGCTGAAGGCGTGACCGAAGTTCTGACCCACCTCAGCCCCCTCGGCCTGAGTTCCATCCTGGGACAGAAGACCGATCAGTGGTTTGTTGGCTAGAAAAGTCAGACCGCTCTGGGTGATTCTGCCAGCCACGTCGCTGAAGTCGGCAGTGATCACAAAGTCAGGTGAGAGTACGTCTCCATCTTGGGGCTGAAGAATCTCAAAGGATGGTTCAGTGCCGGCGACCTCGATTTCGACTGTGTCGGCTGTCACATTACCCGCAGAATCTGCTACGCTGATAACTACAGAATTCGCACCAATTGGGAATTCATGGTCGAGACTGGCGTTATAGGTGGCGCTCCCCTGATGAATTACTGGGGATGCACCGAGTGCTGTGATGATATTGGCCCCCGCATCTACGCCGCCTTTAGAGAGGCCACCTCCGATTGCCCTGTCGTTGGTAATCGAAATTATCTCAATGCCAGGGAAGCTATCTGAATACTCAAAAGCGAAATTCACCCTAAGGTCTCCATCTGTATCGAAGACGGAATCATTGGGATAGAGGACGTTGAGTACTGGTCGACCATCATCGTGTCTGATGATCATAGTGACTAAAGAACTAGTCAGTCCAGCAGGGCTAGTTGCAGTTACTGACAGGGTGTTCTGACTATTTGGTTTCAGAGGGACTGAAGCCGTGAACGCTCCCGCGGCATTAGCAGTTGTAGTAGCTACAGAAGCGCCTCCGCTCACTGTTACGGTTGAACCGCCCGTGGTCGAGCCAGATAGCTGGAAGTTTGCTTGATTACTGTAACCGTTCCCGGGACTCAACTGGACCACAGGAGGTACCGGTGCTGGTTTTTGAGGGGCGGTGGGGACTGAAGACTCACTTCCGCAGGAGCTTGCGCAAATGAGAAACGTGAACACGACCATTCTTAGCTTAGTCGCGTGATGGCAAGCGGTTCTTGCTCGGGATTTATGCCGGGCTACGCACCACATAGGTCCCAAGGCTTCTGTGCGACAGCTGTTGCGCGGTCGAGTAACTGTCTGCTCCGTGCTGAACCTAAATTCCTGCACGATGCTTTTTCGGACCTACGTTGTCATAGCAGTTAGTCCCTCAAGTACTCCGAAGTCTTTTGAGGTTGGGTCAACAAAGCCCATGCTATTCATTACCGCTGCAAAGACCTCTCCGCTCTTGTAGGCTTCACAAGCTGCTTTGTCTTCCCAGAGGTACACTCCACCGTAGACGCCATTATCCTCGTCTCCAAGCCAGTATTTTCCTACGAGACCAGGCATTGACGCGAAGACCGGCGCCACTCCTTCCGCCTCTGCGATAAAGTCTTCTTGGGAGACGCTGATACCGAAGTTGATCACTTGGATGTGCATTGTTTCTCCATGGGCGAATTTTGTGCGAGTGGCTACACACGAGGAATTGACCGGATCCATCGGTGAGTTATAGCTAAGGTCCGACGAGGGTAGTCCTAGTGTCAAGATTGAAGAGAGTTATCAGGAAAGACACCTAATATTTTGCTTGTCGAGTTAAGCCCAATCGGACTAGGGCGCTTGGCTATATTTTGCTACCGTAGTTCTGTGCGACTTTGAGTGTAGATGATCTGGCATGGATGGACCCGCTTAAACGTCCTGCCATATTTTGGCATCTGAAAATTTTCAATTAAATCCGGGCTCGACGTGCGATTAAAGATTCTTATTTTCGCCCTCACGTTTCCTGTAATCACCGCACTGGATGTGGTTACGAAGCGATGGGCGCTGGCAGAACTAGCTAGCCCCGATCACGGACACGAACTCTTGGGCGGCCTTGTGCCGCTAACGCTCGCCTTTAATAAAGGGGCGGCTTTCGGGATTCGAGTGACCGAAGACTCTCGATGGTTTTTTGTACCCCTTACTGTTGTTGCTCTAGTTCTCCTCGGCTTCCTGTACAAAGACGCGTCCAATAGAGATATCCTGAGGGTTAGTTCTATCTCACTTGTGGTGTCGGGTGCGGTGGGAAATCTCTACGACCGGGTGCGGTGGGACCGAGGTGTGGTGGACTTCCTCGGGCCGGTTGACCTTGGTTTCTGGGACTTTCCAATTTTTAATGTTGCGGATATGGCGATCACCTGCGGCGCAATATTGTTGGCGATCTCTTTCTATCTCGAAGAGAAAGCGATGCAGACGGCAGGGGGCGACGTGAGGGAAATTATCCAGCAGTAAGGAGAAGAGTTTAGCTCTTGAAGTGTATCGAAGAAGACCACACATAGCTGCGCGAGGGAGCCTAGGCTACATACACCCGTCGAGACCGGCTGTCAGCGATGTGCTAAGAAAATCAGGTATTCGATCCGACGGCCACTCATTTGCGTTACTCGAAATCGGCCAGTTTCAACCGGGACTTCGTCGCCTACGATAGGGATGCGATTGAGGCGCCCAAGGACGAAGCCACCGATCGTGTCATAACCTTCTTCCTCGTCCTCTGTCGGTTCAAACTCGATCCTTTGTGACACTTCTCGAAGCGACGTGCCTCCCCAGATGCGGACTCGCCCGTTTGTTAGGGGTTGGAATGCTTGAGGCTCATCGCCCTCGTGTTCATCTTGAATCTCGCCAATGATCTCTTCGATTAAATCCTCAAGTGTGACAATCCCTGCGGTACCCCCGAACTCGTCGATAACGATGGCCATTTTGGTGAGTTGTGAGCGCATTTCGGGGATAAGATCTTCGACTCGTTTAGTAGAGGGAGCGAACGGAAGTGGGCGGATGAGAGGGGCGAGCCGTGTTTCTCCGTCTCGGGCTGCCTTCCAGACGTCACGGCCGATGACGACTCCATGGATAGTGTCCAGGTTTTCTTCGTAGACTGGAAGACGAAGATGCCCTGCGTCCAGCATGGTCTCCTGCACTTGCTCGACCGTGGCTGTGATCGGGATCCCGACTACGTCGGTGCGCGGCGTCATCACCTCGCCGATGGAAATTTTATCGAGTTGAATGACGTTGGTCATCACCGAATATTCTTCTTCGTCTAAAGTCCCCTCGCGGCGTCCGATGTCGGCTAAGACCTCTATCTCCGCCCTGCTAACCGTTGGCCTTTCACCGGACGGCGATATTGCTTTCGATAGCCAGGCTAGGGGGATGAGCACCGGCTTCATGCATACTATGAGGACCTTGAGCGTTCTTGCCGTCATAGGTGCCAGAGATTTCCAGTAGGTCGCACCGATGGTCTTGGGGATGATCTCTGTCGCCAAGAGCACCAGGAGGGTCAGCACTCCTGAAAAGACGCCAACCCAAACCTCTCCGAACACACGGGCCGCTTGAGCTCCACCCATAGCAGCACCGATTGTGTGTGCAATCGTGTTGAGCGTTAGAATGGCAGCGATCGGTTCCTCGACGTTCTGCCGTGCCTTTTCTAGCCAGCTTCCAGCCCACTGGCCCTGACTCTTGAGCAATGCCACATGGGCATGCGACACAGAGAGAAAGACTGCTTCAAGGATTGAGCAGAGGAACGAGATCGACAACGCGACCGCGACGATCGCAACGAGTGTGATCATGGAAAACAAAGATAACTAAGTCGGGCGGTAGATAGCGAGCCGGACTCTCCCTTGATGGGAAGGCCTACTCGCAACCTATTTAATCATCCGGCTAGGTTCATTGCCACGATCAGCAGGGACTAGACCCATTCAGACGAGCCCACATCATCATATGAAATCCCGCTCTGGCCTACTGTCGTTATCTGTCATTTTGCTGTCCTCATGCTTGAATTCAACCGATTCGCAGCTTGGGAGGCCTGCACCGAGCGACCAACAAAGTGTTCACCACACCTATTACGTCTACGTAGGAGCTGAGTCGGCAGACCTGATCCACCGGGTTAAGCTCGATGCAAATGGTGTCTCCATCGATCAGACCACCCCTGTCGGGGAGATGGCTGTCGAAAATGAGGGTCCTCACGGTCTAAATGTCTCTCCCGACGGAGAGTTCCTCTACATGACAACTGCTCACGGCGTCCCAGATGGAAAGCTTTGGAAATTTGATGCGGGGCCAGATACCCTTGTCTCGCGACCGATTCTACTTGGGAATTTTCCTGCCACACTCGATCTGACACCCGATGGACTCTACGCGCTGATAGCAAATTTCAACTTGCATGGAGAACATGTGCCATCAACGGTCTCGGTAGTTTACACGCCCGATATGGTTGAAGTTGATCAGATTCCCACGTGCACGATGCCACATGGGCTGCGGATGGCTCCGGATGGGCTGTTCGCATACTCATTGTGCATGATGGATGACCAATTGGTTGAGATCGATACGCGGAGTTTTCAAGTATCGCGTCGCTTTTCGGTTTCGACAGGAGCAGAAGGGGAGCTCACGGACTACATCGCACCTGAGGTGATGACGGGTTCTAGGGGTATGACGGCCGCTGCGGGAGGCGTGCCGATGACCGGCATGGCGATGAAGGACCCTACGTGTTCACCTACGTGGGTGCAGCCAGCTCCTGACGACCGCACGCTCTATGTTGCGTGCAATAAGTCGAATGAGATCTTAGTGATTGATCGTGCGAACTGGTCGCTAGTTCGTAAATTTGAAACGGGCCGAGCCCCATACAATCTGGGAATATCCGATGATGGGACGGTTTTGGTGGCTTCCCTCAAGGGTGCTGGTCAGGTGCAATTCTTTGATGCCGCGACGGGAGAGAGTTTGGCTATAGTGGAATCGACCACAACCGTTACCCATGGCGTTGCTCTTACTCCTGATTCGCGCTACGCCTTCATAAGTGTTGAAGGGAAGGGCGCGGAGCCAGGTAAGGTGGACGTGTATGATTTACGGAGCTTTGGATTAGTCGGGTCGGTGGGCGTAGGTCAGCAGGCAGGCGGAATTGTGTTCTGGAGGATGGAGCCTCTGGGCTGAGGAAGATTCACACGGAACGTTTCTAGGGAACGTCAAGAAATTGGTCGATTCCTAGGCATAACTTTAGCTGCCCACAGCCCTGAGTTCATATCACTGAAGAATACGTGTCCCTTATGGGGCTGCCCTCCCCAGACGCTTACCTGATTCGGTAGGAACCCCCCGGGATCTTGAGGCTTGTAGATAGCGATTTCGCGTCCCTGGGCCATCAAGTCCCCCATTAGCTCTCCAGAGATATCCAATACACGAAGACCGGCTTTGTAGTACGCTTGGTAAAGCACATCGTTCTCAACCCACATGTTGTGGGTACCAGCTTCTGGCACCTCGTAGCGAGCGATGTCGATTGGGTTTTCGGGGTCTGTGAAGTCGATCACGTGTAAGTATCCACTCATGCGGCCCTGGATACCGCCTTCACCGGTTACAGGATCATAAGGCTTGTTATCCGCGCCCTCTCCAGCCCACGCAGACCCGCGACCGCCACCAATCTCATCACCTAAAAATAGGTAGAACTTCCCAGTTGATTCCTGAGCGTATGGGAAAGCCGCGTGAGTCGCTCCTACAGGATAGGGGACTGCAGTAACGAATACCGGGTTCTCGATAGAGCCACCCCATCTACCGTTCCCGACATCTACTACGACAACCCCGTTCTGCCATTCTGAGGAGTATGCGATCCCATCGTGGACCCATACGTCGTGAATCCGGCTGTCTGGATGGTTGTATTCGCTCACGAACTTTGGTTCATAGGGATTACGCACATCAATGATGACGTACTTGTCACCTCCAGCTAGGGCGAACAGGTAGTCGTCTGTGGCGAACATGTTGTGCACCCCACCCGTCACCCCATTCGAATCAAAAGTTGATGCGATAACCGGTTTTGAGGGCTCTGCCATATCAAGGATCACAACTCCGTTTCTCCGGTCCGAGGCACCCTCACGTGATAGCGCTGCGTATCGACCGTTCGGTGCCACCTTGACGTCATTCACAGTGCGTGCGTCGACTCTAATTGAATCGACCTTCGTGATATTTCTGGGATCGGTGACATCCCAGAAAAACGCCCACCCGTCGGATGCCCACGTCCCCGTGATGGCATAGTCTCTGCCGTCTAATCCCTCGAAAATCCACAGGTCTGAGGTGTGAGAATTCGTAACCGGTCCACGGCCTTGAAGCTGGATCTCTTGCACTGCCTCTCGGCCGTGCACCGTAACCGTTGAGCGCGCGACGAGCGGACCGGATATCGCGAGTACAGAGTATCGGCCAGGTACTTCTGCTACGAACGCACCATTGTCTACGATTGCGGATGCGCCAGGGGCGCGAATCGAGTCGTCTGGGACGAACGTGTATGCCCATGTGACTGGTAACGTTTCAAGCGGTTCCCCGTTTGTGATGCCTGTCGCTTTAAAGTGCAGAACATCTCCCGTACGGGCGGTTTCGGCTCCACCCGAGATTAGCAGTTCATCCGCAGGGAAGGGCTCAATGGCATAGGATCGAGTCTCTGAGGCTGTCTCGAAAACTGCTGTTAGACTGACGTAGCCAGGTGCGTGCGCCGTGAGCGTGCCCCAACGGTCGACGGTGGCAATGGAAGGATCAGAGCTAGTCCATGAGGCGACTGCATCTGGCCGATGAGAGCCGTCTGGATGAAAGGCGGTAGCCTTATGTGTTACAGAGGTGCCAACGAAGATCTGTTCCGATGATGCAGAGATTCCTAGTCGTGCTACGGAGGGGAATACGATCGTGATCGGAATCGTGAGTGTCGGGGGAGAGGCTGTTGCGTCGGGAGGAAGTACAGCGGTGGCAACGATCTCATACGAACCCACCTTGAGCCCTTGTATGTTCCCATCCCTGACTCTCAAGGCATCTCGAGGCGCGGCAAAGCGCAACGGTATCTCTACCGTCTTCCCTGATGCGTCAACTGCAGCAACTGTGAGCGGAGTCGACTGACCTACGGTGAGTTCGACCTCACCGGGGGTTGCAATTAGACGAAGTTCTCCAGACTGGGCTAGCGACCCTTCAGGGAACAGCGCGAGTACCGTTAGGAAGAGGCCGATAGCCACGTTCCTGTTCATGTGGATTAACTTAAAAGACGGTGTCATGACCCTTCCTTCCATGATGGTTGACGACACGTGATTCTCAAGCTCGCTGCTGAAGCACTTGAGGAGCAACCGCTTTGTTCCTGATCTAAACCTGACTCATCCTGATAGAGACCCTTCCGGCACACTAGGTTGGCTGGTCGGTTGGCCTAACTAGAATTTCGCTTACTGAAACATGGTCGGGTGAGGTGACCGCGAAAACGATACTGCGAGCCACGTCTTCAGGTTCTAAGGTGCGTCGTTCAGCCCATGCTTCGCTCCAAGACGCTAGAGTCTCGGGCTGCTCGGCGAGCAGATCGGTGGATACGAAGCCGGGTTGGATATCCGTGACACGAATACCATGGGCCGCACCTAGCTCAAGGTGGAGTCCCCAGGACAATGCCCGGACTGCGAATTTCGTAGCCGCGTAGACACTAGCCCCCGGGAAAGGGCGTCGGCCTGCTACTGAGCCAACATTTACTATGTGACCGGACCCTTGCTGGATCATGTTCGGCATGGCGGCGGACAAAAAATGCAGCACACCCTTGATATTGACGTCGACCATTGCCGTCCAGTCTTCAATGTGGTTCTCAGTCATGTCCGAGATTCTCATTATCCCGGCATTGTTGACAAGGATGTCGATACGTCCACTCTCTGCCACTGTGTCCGAAACAACCTGCTGGACAGCACCTGACTCGGTCACGTCGGCGGTCCGAGAGACGGCTGATCCGCCCTTCCGATTGATCTCACTGACCAGCCCTTCAAGTCGATCTTTCCGGCGGGCGGTGGCCACAACGTGTGCACCAGCTTCAGCAAGGCTGAGCGCTGTGGCGTGCCCGATCCCGGCGGACGCTCCTGTGACTAGGGCGACTTTTCCGGTCAGAGATTGGGCGTGGGGCATTTTAGGATCAATTGGGGCCTGCGCGGCAGGCGAACTTCGAGCGCAGGGAGCTTATGCTTTAATCGGTAAACTCGCATCTCCTGACATAAGCATGTGTTAATCTGGGTACTCGCTACGAGGCCTGATAAGAACGGCCTTAAGTGAATGGTTCTTATTCAACTCTTCGCGATGGCGGAAGATGGCGTGTGCGGTAGCGAAACGCTTCCCATTGATCGACGGAGTGAATTTCTAGAACGTTCATACTTGTAGAAAGCATGGCTTAGGGCCTGATTCTTGGGTCCGATGTCCTCCCGAATCCCATTCCCGCGTCAGCGCCGCAAGGTTCTTTGGCCCACCCGATGATTAGACCCGTTGAAGGCTGGTTCGCCAAGGTCGGTCGTTCCTACCGGGTAACGCTGGAGCATGCTGGAGCGTTAGGTATGCTGAGCTGGGACACGCTCGTGTCCATAGCGACCCTTAAGGTACGTCTTAAGGACATCCTCACTCAGCTCCACATCATGGGTGTCCAGAGCCTTCCTATCGTTTTCGTTACGGCGACGCTAGCAGGTATAGTGACCAGTCAGCAGGGTGGATATCAGCTGATTTCATCATCACCGCAGTACATCTTGGGAACGCTGGTTGTTCAGTCTGTCGTGCTAGAGTTGGCGCCACTACTGACGGCGATTGTTTTGGTAGGCAGGATTGGCGCACGGATCACTGCGGAGCTCGGTACAATGGTGGTGTCAGAGCAGATTGATGCCTTTAAGTCACTAGGCCGGGATCCGATATCAATTATAGCGGCTCCGCGAATTATCGCTGGTGTTTTGACTATGCCGCTTCTCGTCGGTTTCGCTAATGTGATAGGCATCAATGCTGGCATGCTCATGGCCGACTTCGATATAGGCTTAGGAAGGGAAACCTTCCTGTATGGCGCCCGGCTCAACTGGCACAGTTGGGACCTGTTTTACGGCTTCGCCAAGTCGGTTGTCTTTGGGCTTTTTATCCCAGTGATTTCCGTCCACATGGGGCTGCGAACAAGGGGTGGAGCTGAGGGGGTCGGGCTTCAGACGACCAAAGCGGTAATGTTCATGATATTGTCGATTCTGGTAATCGACGCCCTCTTCCCACCATTACTGCTGCAATAGCGTATCCATGATCTCGTACAAGAATATTCACAAGGCTTTCGACATCCCGGTGCTGACGGGTGTAGACCTGACCGTGGAAACCGGAGAGATGTTTGCCTTGTTTGGCCCCTCGGGAACGGGCAAGAGCGTTCTCATGAAGACAACGCTGTCGCTTGTCGTTCCGGATTTGGGTGATGTGGAGGTGGATGGGTTGTCGGTTTACGAGGGCCCATCATCTAACCTAGAAAAGATCCGCCGTAAGATTGGATATGTGTTCCAGCATGCCGCTCTTTTTGACTCGCTCAACGTATACGAAAATGTATCTATGGGGCTCCCGGAGGATGAGATATCACGGTTGACCACTGCTGAGCTGAGTCGCCGCGTATGGGAAACTCTTGAAATCGTAAATCTTGAGCCGCGGGAGATTCTGTCCAAACTGCCCTCGGAGCTGTCCGGTGGAATGAAGAAGAGGGTTGGTATAGCACGGGCAATCGTCGGGCGACCGGAGATTCTCTTGTGGGACGAGCCCACGACTGGGCTTGACCCAATTAATACCGCTGCCGTGGAGCGGCTTATAAAGAGGCTCTCAACAGAATTGGAAGTAACTTCTCTCCTCGTCACTCATGACGTGGAAGGAGGCCTGCAAATGTGCGATCGAGTGGCGATGCTTTCAGGTGGCACATTGCGCTTCGTGGGCACCCCTCAGGAATTCAGAGACAGCCCGGACACCGTTGTTCGGGCCTTCGTGGATCGAGCCGCCGCGATTGCGGCGCTGGACATGGCAGTGGTGTGATATGACCGATTATGAGAATGGCAGAAGGAACGCATCCGATCAGGAGATCCTAGCGGCGACGCCGCGAAATACGAGTGGGAAAGAGGCTCAGGTCGGCGTCTTCGTGCTTGTTGGAGTCCTTACCTTCATCATCGTCCTCTTTTGGATGACCGACCCAGCGACTTTTCGGGGTCGATACATGCTCGTCACTGAAGTGACGAACGCAGGTGGGGTCCGGTCCGGTGATCCGATTCTGATGCGGGGCGTGAATATCGGTCGTGTTCACGGCTTCGAAATGGTGGAGAACAGTCGTGTTTATATAACAATGGAGATCGAAGGCGAGTGGGACATTCCTCTTGGCTCCACCACCAAGATGGGCGCAGCAGGTCTTTTTGGGGGCCGAACGCTAGATATTGAGCAGGGTATGGGTCCTGGAACTTTTGCGACCTACGATACGATTCCGGGTGAGAGCGCGATGGGCGCGGGATTACTTTCTTCGGTAGATGAAATCAGTGGACAGGCGTCCACTGTGCTCGATGCAATCAACACGATGCTCTCCGAGGAAACCGTCAGTTCCGTGCAGTCTTCTGCCTCTGAGCTCCAGACACTTTTGGCTGAACTGTCTGCGGTGACTCGTGAACAGCGAGGGGCCCTATCTGAACTCACTTCGAGCCTGTTAAGCACGGCTGACGGGTTTGCTGAGGCGTCCGGAGCTGGTTCGGATATTGCGAGTGCGGTTGCGCGTGCTGATTCGGCTATGGCAACGTTGACGGAGACAAGCGAAAGCTTGGGAGCAGCTGCGGCATCGCTCAGTGCGGTTCTCGAACGAATGGAGCAAGGTGAGGGGACGCTGGGCCGGCTTTCATCAGACGAAACCCTCTATGTAAGTCTGAACGAAGCAGCCCAAACTTTGAATACGTTCCTTACAGACTTCCAGGCGAATCCTAAGAAGTACATCAACCTCTCAATCTTCTAGGCTCGGACCTTAGTTGAACTACCAACCCGGGGCCAAGTTGAAGCCCCAGTGCCAGCCCTTGCCTGGTCTTTGCCACGGGTAAGCGTAGTACGTTTCAAGGATCATAAACCCTAGGACGTTGACTCGGGCAGAAATGCCGGTTGAGAATACTGGAATGCGACCTGATCCCGAGCGACTCCAGATGAGTTCGGGATCATCGTTGACGCAAGAGATTTCGCTTCCTACGGCAAAGCAGCGGGGGCTGTCCCAAGCCATTCCTCCGTCGGCGAAGAGCACTAGTTCGGTTGGCAGGAAGGGAAAGTTGATAATCCCATATTGCTCGACACCTATGAACGGGATCCTCGCTTCTACGCTCGCGACACCTATTCGATTTCCGAACAGGCGATTGAAGGTCGGACAGTCATTGGTCGCAGTTGCGTTGGAGCACTCGTCGCTCGCGAAGCTCTCCCAAGCATACCCTCTGATAAAGGTTTCAAAGCCCAAGAATAAAGGATTTAGGATCCCAAATTCATCTTCGAACTGTTCCTCCACGGTCAGCCCGTAGCGACCGTAGTGGAGCCCGCGGACTCCAATTGTGAGGTGCTTTGCGGGGGAGTAGTATCGGCGGAAGTCGGTGATGATCGTCGAGTAGTCGACGTCACCTTGGGTCTGCTCGAGTTCGACTCGGTAGCGCCCACCTCGAATCGGACCAACAAACCCAAAGAATGAGTTGTCGCCCACGAGCGCCACACTCGCTTGAACTAGGTTCAGTGGGCTTGGAGCTGCGAGCTGTTCTCTGTCGAATCCGATGGTCTGACCTAGTCCATTAAAATAATATTTCTCCAGTTCAAAATCGTAACCGTATCGCGTTAGCCCGAGGTCGAATTCAACACGTTCAGTGGTCGAGAATGGATACTGTAGACCGGCCGTGGCTGATGTCAGAAAAATTCGTCTCCTCACGATCCCTTGGTATTCGCCCCCTACTTGGCCTGGGGCATCGTCACCAAACGTGAATGACCCGAACTGATACGGAATTCTTCCGGCACTCACCAACCAGTTCCATCGCCTGGCTTGGTTCGCATAGAATACCTGTCCGCCGATGTCCTTGACGGTACCCTGAGCTTGCAGAGCTAGTCCTAGAACCCTGTCTCCCAGCATATCACTGAAGTATGCCGACGTAGCGCCGCCGACATAGTTTCCGTATCCACCGGACGATGCACCGATACCGATGCTGGGTTGCCCGATGTAGTCAAGGGACAGGCCTGACGAGTACTCCTCGGATTCCTCTGGCTCATACAGGTCCGGTGCTACCAGGCCTGTTTCAGCGTCGGCCAGGTAAGTCGCGATCCGGCTGAACCGATCGGGGTATGCCGGGGAGAGTCTCCGTCCAGGCTGCATCCGCGCGTCTTCTACCGCCACGACGGTCGGTGCGGGTGAATCCAGATTATTCGTATAGATGTGAAACTCAAGTTGATCGAAAATAGTGAACGCTACTGTCCCGTCGGCTGCTACTGACATCGCGGGTGACAGGTAGGTGTGTCCGCTGATTCCGGTGGTCACATTCGTGTGTCGGCGGACCTGACCGTTTCGAAGGCCTAGACCGTAGATGTCACTGACGCCGTCTTGATCAGATATGAAATACAGGGTTTCACCGTCCCCCGAGTACTGGGGGTTGATGTGCTTGACGTTGCCGAAGACTGGGAGGACCCGGATCTCACCGCTCGCTACCTCTATGGTAGAAAGTTGGAATTTACTGTAGACCAAAAGCTCAAAATTTGTCTCAGGGCCGCGGTCTGACGTGAATGCGATGTGGGTTCCGTCCGGAGACCA
>CENY01030817.1_pt1 | contig 22437 bp, 14 predicted proteins | sample 356181 | NCBI WGS metagenome assembly CENY01 (sample SAMEA2619840, study PRJEB7988) | marine metagenome | isolation source: saline water (ENVO:00002010), including
ACCTCGCCAAGAGCCCCGTACTCGCCATGCCCTCCAAGCCTGAGAAGCACACGGCCGTAAAGATCTTCATACCGATCGCGATAGGCGGCGTGATTGTCGCTCTAACCGGATCGGCGCGCGTTCATAGCAGTGGAATACTAGCTCAATCATTCTGGGGCGCCGCAACGGTTCTTATCGCGTGGAATGTGCTGCTCTTGGCAGCACCTAATCTGAGGGAAGCAGCCGGGCGAATCGACACGACACTCCGAGCCCAGCATTACATCCAGGCAGTATGTCAATTAGCGGTATATCTCTACTGGGGTTGGTACTGGTCCCCTGTCTATGACATGTCAGTTCTCATCGGCGCGCAGCTGATGTTCGCGTACGGTTTCGGCATGCTTCTGTCATGGACTCGGGGTAAGGCGTATACGATGGGCTTCGGTCCCATACCGATCATCCTGAGTATCAACCTCTTCCTCTGGTTCAGAGACGACTGGTTCTACCTACAGTTCTTAATGGTCGCTGTTGGATTCCTAGGTAAAGACTTCATTCGTTGGACTAGAGGTGGCCAGCAAGCGCACATCTTCAATCCGTCAGCCTTTGCGCTCGGCCTGTTCTCTCTTGTCCTGATCGCATCTGGGAACACCGATCTGACGTGGGGACAAGAGATTGCTTCCACCCTCACGCTGGCCCCCAGAATCTACCTTTTCCTGTTCCTAGTTGGGCTCGTCGTCATGTACTTCTTCGAGATCACACTAGTAGCGGGCACGGCAGCAGCAGTGCTCTTTGGGATGAGCGCTCTAACGTTCCAGGTCACAGGTGTCCCATACTTCATAGACTCGGATATCCCGGCAGCAGTATTCCTCGGCTTGCACCTGCTGATCACAGACCCGTCGACTTCGCCCAGAACACCTGTCGGCAAAACCATCTTCGGTGCTCTATACGGCGGAGGTGTATTCGCACTGTACACTCTCCTAGGTCTAATGGGTGCACCAACGTTCTATGACAAACTCCTTTGCGTGCCCCTTCTAAACCTGAGCGTTCGCGCAATCGACCATCTAGTGAGCAAACGCGCCAAGACAGAGGCTTGGACCCCCTCAACTAGAATAGCAGCTCAACCAGTATGGTTGAGCCCGCGCCCAAACCTTATTCGAATGGGTGTCTGGGTCCTCTTCTTCGGAGTGATGAGTGTGACCGGACGGACCGACGGGCAGCATACAGGAGATGCCCTTCCCTTTTGGGAGCACGCTTGCTTTGAGGATCTCAGGAACGCGTGTGATCGGCTGATCCAACTGGAAACGAGCTACTGCGGTGACAATGCGGCATGGGCGTGCAACGAACTTGGCCTGCACTACCGAAAAGGCACGATCGTGGGGCCTAACACAGAGCTTGCAGGGCTTTACCTTGCTCGGGCATGTGAGCTGCGGTACCAGTCCGGATGCATGAATCTCCTCAACCCGGTAGGTGAAATCCGAACCGAGCCACGACTATTGGACCTTCGGCTAATGCTTAGGGAAGGAGGGCTAAATCTCATGGAGATGGGGAGAGCAGACCTCCTCGAACGCGCCTGTGCGCACAACTGGTCATTCGCATGTCCAACAGAAGTGGGCAACACATGACCGCGCGGATAGCAGAATCGGCCGTAGAAGAGACTAAGGACAGGTTCAAGCGAAACTCCTCGGGTGTAGGACTCATGAGTATTGCACTCGTCGGTCTTTCATGGCTTGCTCTTGTGCTCGCTCCCAATCCAAACGGGCAAGACAACGCAGAAAGATCTTCATTCAAACTCCAAGACTCATTGCTTCTTCCGGGCTTCCGAGCCGATGTAGCGTTCTTGCCCGATGAACGAATGCTTGGCTTTGTAGAGATTCCAGGGGGAGAGTTTCTCATGGGAAGCGATCCCGAACAGGACTCACTTAGCTTCGACCTCGAATGGTGGGGAAGCAGTCGCGTATCGGGACGTCCGGATGAGCCGACATTCTTCATGTCTAGATACGAAGTCACGGTCGCTCAGTATGCCACTTTCCTTAGTTCTTCGAAGCATCCTGTGACGACGCCCCAGGCAATCAGTGCTCCGCCAGATCACCCGGTCACGTGGGTGGCATGGACAGACGCCGTAGCATACGCGGCCTGGTTAGACGACGAGATTCGAACGAGTGCTGCAGAGGGCTTGCTGGCCGAACCAATCGCTACGCTCCTCCTCACTGGTTGGCGAGTATCCCTGCCCAGCGAAGCGCAGTGGGAAAAAGCCGCACGTGGCATAGACGGGCGCATCTACCCATGGGGTGATGAGCCTGAACCCGATTTTGCAACCTATCTGGCTGGAGGGACAACCGCAGTCGGCTCGAACCCTTGTCCGCGATGCGCCCACGGTCTCTCCGACATGAGTGGCAATGTCTGGGAATGGACAACCAGCCCATACCAGCCATATCCGTTCACTCATGAAGACGACCTAGAAACACTGCGCATGGACGCCCTCTGGGTCATGCGAGGCGGATCTTTCGGCGACCCCGAGCAAATGATCCGTGCTGCAAACCGTGGCGGCGCCGATCCTGGAGCACGAAGGCCCTTTATCGGATTCAGAGTCGCTTTGGTCCCAGGTTAGGCAGTAACAACTTCCTCAGCTGCCCTTGCTGACCGCTCCAACATCAAACAGGTGATCGACCTCCTCTCCGTCGAAGCCGAGTTCTTCAAGGATTTCAACTGAGTGTTCACCTGGTGTTGGTGGCACGCGCGTGGCCCTCGGCCGCACGCCATCAATCTGGAGAGGAAGGGACACGTCCCTGTAGCCTTCTATTTCTGGATGGCCCACGGTCTGGAACATACCTGCTTCGGCGACCTGAGGATCATCGACTATGTCTGCAATCGATTGTATCGCTGATGCCGGGATAGCGTTTCGAAGAGTTCTCTCTAGTAGTTCGCCTGTCGAAATCTGAGATGTAACTCCCTCAATGATCGCGTCCAAGTCACTCCGATGCGCAACCCTGTCCGAGTTCGATGCGAAACGGGGGTCATCTTTCGTACCCACTAGTCCGAGCGCGTCGCACAAACGATGAAAAATTGCATCATTTCCGGCTGCTATCATCACATATCCGTCTAAGGTTGGGAAAGCCCGATATGGTGCGATTGCGCCAAGACTGGACCCTCGTGGACCGGGAACCTCACCCGTCGCCATGTATCCCATCATATGGTATGAGATCCATGCCAAAGATGTGTCCATCAGGGACGTCTCAAGAGCCACTCCCTTCCCCGTGCGATCCCGCTCTCGTAAAGCGCTAATAATCGACAGCGCCGCCCACATGCCCGTGCCAAAATCCACAACCGATCCACCTACTCGAGTGGGTGGTCCTCCCGGTTGTCCGGTCACTGAAATAATTCCAGCATAAGCCTGCATGAGCGGGTCATACCCAGGCTGATCGCTCATCGGGCCCTTCTGCCCGTATGCGCTCAACGACATATGTACAATGTCCTCATTCCAAACGCGGACCGACGCCTCATCAATGCCTAGCCCTGAAGCGGCGGCCGGTCTCGAACTCTGTATGAAGACATCAGACGACGCACCGATCCTCTTCAGAACATCCATACCCTCTTGCTGCTTCAGGTCAAGAATGATGCTCCGCTTTCCCCGATTTGCGGATAAGAACAAAGTCGAGTCTTCCCCCCAGAACGGAGGACCCCACAGACGACCCAAGTCACCTCCTGGAGGCTCTACTTTGATTACCGTAGCACCGAGGTCAGCCAGAATCTGAGCACAAAATGGACCTGCGAGGTTCTGTGTAACATCGCAAACCCGTATGTCCTCAAGAGGAGCGGACATCTCGTTACTCGTTACCCGTCGTTCTGGTAGGGATGGTACCCGCGCCCTGCCAGTAGAAGCCTTGAGGTTCCTGCTCTCTGGGCCACACCTGCTTCAAGGTGTCACCCTCATACAGGCGTCCGTTCTTCATCACCCAGCGCACCGTGTTCGTGTTTGATAAATCATCGATCGGGTTACTATCGAGCACTACTAGATCCGCCAGCTTACCCGGTTCGAGCGACCCGAGGTCCTGATCCAGCCCCAGGGCATCCGCTCCGATGATCGTGGCAATCTTTAGAGCCTCGTGATTCGTCATGTGATCAGATGCACCAGTAAGCCAGAGCTCCCAATGGTAACCAAGCCCTTGAAGTTGCCCATGACTCCCAACGCCCGCACGGCCACCGGCCTCTACCACATTATCAAGAAAATCAGAAATCTCCTGATGGATGTACTGAGATTGATCGAACCAACCTGCGCTACCCGCCCGGCGCGCAGCCTTCTGATAAATTTCTTCCCACGGTGTGAAGGTGGCCAATTTCTCATCACGTAGTACATCAGTCGTCGTATAGAACAGGTTTTCTGCCCAAGGACCGCCGTACGTGACTACGATCGTAGGAGTCGTAGCCATGTTCGACTGAGCGACAAGTTCGACAACGTCCTTGAAGAGAGGGACACCGGGGAGATTGTGCTCTGTTCCGGAGTACCCGTCCTGCGCCATCGTAAGATTTAGACGCAGATCAAGACTACCCTCCGTAGTAGGCATAAGCTCTAGTTCTCGGGCCGCCTGGATAATCCACTGGCGCACCTCGCGATTCCCGGCCCCATACATCTTGATCGTTTTTGTGTCAAAGTAGTCCGAGTAGCGGCGAAGTACGTCGCGCGCCTCATCGAGGCTACTGATGCCCTCGCCGGAGAAGACGCCCTGCCCGGTGCTGTAGATCCGGGGGCCGACCATCCGGCCAGCACGCACGAAGTCCTCATACGACAGTACGTCACTAGAGCCGGTCTGGGGATCGCGCGCCGTCGTCACGCCGTAGGCCAGATTGGCCGCGTACGACCAAGGCTGCGCGCGATGCACGTTGAACGACGCCCTCAGGTGAGCGTGGGTGTCGACGTATCCGGGCACGATCGTCCGGCCGGCCATGTCCATGCGGTCGGCGTCCTCCGGGATGGCGATACTGCCCGATGGACCGACGGCTTCGATCCGGTTGTTCCGGATGACGATGTCTCCCTGCTCGAAAACCTCGTCCCCGTTCATCGTGATGATCCGGGCACCGGTCAGGACGAGCACGCCCTCCGGTGTGTCGCGTTCGACCTCCACCATGATGCGGGATTCGGCGGGTCGATACTCGTCCTCCTCGTCCTCACCCTCGTCGTCGGCTTCGTCCTCATCGACGTCCTCCTCCTCACCTGCCTCCTCCTCCGCCTCTCGCCCCGCATCCACGCTGTCCGCGAACGCCTGCGCATCCTTGAGGTCGTAGACGAAGTGGGCGTTGCCGAGGGCCCAGTGGACCTCCTCGCCATTCGCGCCCCATGCGGGGAACTGGGCCCCGATGTCGGTGAGCTGCTCGGCCGGGAATGCCGCCGAGGAGGGGTTCGCTACCGAAATGGTGGGGGCCTCAGCACCCACCCCGTACGGCACCGTGACCACGTAGAGCTGGTTGCCGACCAATGCCATCGCCTGGTCACCCTCTGGCGCCATCTTGATCAGCGATGCAGCCGGCCCCAGTCCTCCGTTGGGACTTCCACCACGCACCTGCACATGCTCGCGTCGATCAGTCCCGTCCCAACGCATCGAGATGAGGCCCGCACCCGACTGCGACCTCGGCGCGGCCGCCTCGTACATTGTTGCATAGATACGGTCGGAGCCGTTCACGAAGTGTGGTGCGTTGAGACCTGCGATCGGGGTGACGACCGAGGCCTTCCCTCCCTTCGACGGCACCCAGACGAGATCGATCGAGCCTCGCGGGACACCCTGAGTGAGGGCGTCTTCGTACGCCAAGCGAGGACCTCTGATCGCCACCACGCGCATTCCATCCGGTGAAAAGACCGGCTGGGTATAAAAGGCGGCGTCAGGGGTGATCCGCTCCAGATCATCGCCGTCGTAGTCGACCGCATAAAGGCGGCCGCCCTCCGCGTCCGAATACGTCGCGAAGACGATGCGCTCACCATCCGGTGACCACGCAGGCTGAGCGGCCATCGCATCCATCTCGGCGATCTGACTGGGTTCCCCGTCGGGCAAATCCTTCACATAGACGTCGCCCATGATCGTGAACGCGAGCCGCTCACCATCCGGAGACGGTGCCAGATCACGGATCTGCTTGGCGACGAAGGTCGGGGAGTCGTCGATGGGATAGTCGAAGTCGACTTCGGGCCCCATGGGGAGGTCGACATCGACCCGGAACGGTATCTCGACCGGCTCACCTCCCTGCACAGGTACACGCCACATCCTCCCGCCCCAGAATGCAACTAACTCTCTGGAATCCGGAGTAAAGCTCATTCCCGGATAAGCGTCCCGAGCCGCTCGCGACTCCTGCTCATCACGCTGGACCGGGAATGCCAACCAACGTTCGTCTCCAGTCTCAAGATCTCGAATCCGAAGACCAGTCTCTGCTACGTGCCGACTTCCGTATACCAGCCAGCGCCCATCCGGAGAAAGGGTCGGTCGAAACGCCCCGCCATATCGACCTGAACGAACACTGTTCTCTCCAGTCTCGCGATCATAGACCCAAAGTTGATAATCACGACCCGGAGAATTGTACTGCCAAGTTCCAGTCCGACGACTATACCAGATGTGCCTCTCGTCCGAACCAAAAGCCGCCCCGGTGGTCCGAGCGTTGGCAGGTTCTTCGATTAACTGAATGCCCCCTCCACCGTTTCGGTGGTACATCCACAGCTTTCCCTGACCAGGACTCTGGCGGGTAGCGACGATATAATCACCATCCGGGGTCCACTCGGGTGACTGGAAAGCACTCGTCTCCCCGCGCGTGATACGTGTTGTGTCAGCTCTGTCTAGGGATATCGTCCAAACACCATCACCACCGCTGCGATCGCTGACGAACACGATGGCTTCCCCATCCGGACTAAAGCGCGGCTGGCCGTCAAATGCCATGCCCTGGGTCAACGGATCCGCCTCTCCCCCGGAAATTGGCATTGTATAGAGGTCGCCTAGGAAATCAAAAACAATTGTCTGTCCATCCGGACTAACATCCAGTGAGATCCACGACCCTTCGGTGAATGTCCCCGAAAGAGTGCGTTCAGGGGTAAGGGGAAGGCCCTCCTTCAGTAATTCCGTGGCTTCATCCACTTCATCCTGATCTTGCGCATGAACCAACTCAACCGAGCCTATCAGGAAAACTCCCACGGAAACTACCAACAGCACCATAATTCTCTTTGACATACTTCACTCCTGAACCAGGTCGGATCGGGGCCCAAAAACGGACGACATCTCATTGTCGCGAGAGCAAGGTCGCCCTCGGAGATATGGCAGGCCAGTCGCGCTTCGGTATTATGCATTGAGACAAGCGGAACCCCACAATGGCCAGTAATCATTAGTGGAGGTCAGCTTGGCCCATTCCACCTGATCTTGAGACGACCTAGATGCGCCTAACGACCCGGCTACAAGTTTTTATTTTGGTCGCACTCTGTGCAGCTCCAATCGCTTGTGACGCACAACAGCGGCGGTCTTTCAGAGACCGCGAACCGACAATACCTCCGCCGAGCATCACCGAGTACAAGCCGGAGTCCACGCTTGTTGTCCCAGAACACGAAGTACCAAGGGCTCGATTTCCTCTCGTTGACATCCACGGACACCCCCCCACGCTAGATAATCTTGAGACAATAGAGAGTGTCGTGGCCGAGATGGACCGATTAAACATCGGTGTCATGGTCCAAGCACGACCGAGCTCCGGCCAGCGACTCCGAAGCCAGATCGAAGCAGTTCGTGAAGCTGGCTACGAGGACCGTTTCGTCTTCTTCGCGTCACTCGATCTTGAGAATGTCGATCTAGGATCTGGCTTAAAGATTGCCAGGCAGCTGGAAGAAGACATCGAAGCCGGCGCAGTCGGAATAGGTGAAATCAGTAAGGCGTTCGGGCTCTACCATACTAGAATGGACGGCTCGCGGCTCGCTATGGATGACCCTGAGCTGGACATAGTCTGGGAGACTGCAGCTAGGCTGAACATCCCCGTGTTCGTGCATACAGCGGACCCACCTGAGTTTTTCGAGACTTTAGATTTCACAAATGAGAGATGGCTCGAACTCGCAATTTTCGAAAACCGTCGCTTCATGGACCGTGATCGTTTCCCATCTTTCGACGAGTTGATGGAAGAACGGAACCGGATGTTGATGAAACACCCGGAAACGACTTGGATCCTCGCGCATATGGGATGGCATACTGCCGACCTAGCACGTCTCGGGGAAATCTTCGACGCCCATCCGAACGTTCTCGGCGAGATCGGTGCGGTACTCTACGATCTTGGACGCCAGCCTAGGTTCGCTGCATCCTTCTTCGCCAAGTACAAGGACAGGATCCTATTTGGCAAAGACTCCTTTCAGCCAGACGAGTATCCGTACTTCTTTCGAGTCCTAGAAACGGCTGACGAGTACTTCGACTACTACCGTGACTACCACGCATTCTGGAAGCTCTACGGAATGGACCTACCCGACGAAGTACTCCGAGCCGTCTACTATGAGAACGCAAAGCGCATCATTCCAGGCCTTCCCACCGCCACGCTACCGGGAGTAATACCGTAGCCAGAACTGACACGTTCAGCTCCCCGCAGCATCATGCCACAGTTCCTGACCGGTAAATGGTGCTAGAGACGCTCGAGATTACAGGGACAGGCAGAACGGCTAACGATACCCCAACGGACCATCCAGAATCGGATCTCGTTCTCCCGTCATCTCCCAGCGAACGAGTACTGTTGGAATAATGCCGGATTCGAAGAAATCATCGAAGAACGAACCGATCGTGAACTCGTCTTGGATCTGAAGGGCTCGCTCAGCAAGCAATTCCTCAATCTGAATTTTTCCTGACAGATAGCTGGTCCCGTAACCAGGCTGTCTCAGATACAGGTGCTGTTCCCCGCGAACTAATGCACCGTCAGGCAGCCAACCTCGAGGAGTCCATCGCATCGCATACTCAACCGCCTCCTCCATCTCGAAATCATTTCCGTGCAAGTACAAGCCGCTCAGCGCACGCGCGGCTCGCTGAGCCAACATGATCCACACTAGCTCGCGTGACCGTGGACGACCGTCAAACAGACCGGCATGCATCATCATCTCCTCGACACCAGTTGCCAACCCTTCCGAGCGCGCGTCCCAGATATTGTATAAGAGAGGGGTTATGCGGAGCTGACTCACTCCCAAAGCTGGCGGCCGAGCAAGCTCGATCCAATGGTGCATATGAGTTCGCATTACGAGCGGATCCCGATAGTTCACCTCGTTGAAGAAGTTACGGATTTCTCCAGGTTCAGCTGGCGTGAATTGGCCATTTACAGCTCGCAATGCCGGATCCATCCAGTCGAAGACAGCATGAATCTCCTCCTCTTCCAAGAAGCGGAGGTATTCGTCGACCTCAGCGTTCATGCGGCGATCAAACTCGGTTGATGTTTGGATACGCTTGAGCTCGGGAAGATCCCGATTTCTATGCTCCTCGAGACGAAGTGACGAGTGCGCGCGAGCAAGTTCCCTGCGCATCATCGTCACCTGCTCTTCCCAAGAAAACGGCACGAGATGCACGTTCCGCATGTACCACGTGTAATTTTCTTTGCCAATACCGGAGGTACCAGTTTTTGCGTCTGCCTCCGCCTCAAGCCAGTCATGGAACGCATCAGACGCAGCGATTGCGGCGGCTGTAACCTCATCAAGTGCACCGTTTTGACCTTTGACTTCATCAGCAAATGCTCGAAGATCTGCACTCTGACCCCGAAACGAACGCAACCCCGCCATCCAAAGGTCACGAGCATTACTAGCAGCTAGGTTGCCGCGTGCCTGCTCGAGCAGCATGGGCACCGCTGCGATCCGGTCGGTGATAAAGGTTAGATCTGTATCCGAAAAAGGCCTCTCAAACGTCCACAAATCGAGAGACCCGTGGTGCTCCGACCCCTCGTGCGCCGGCACATCGCTTTGAGCGGCATAAATAGTGATGTAGAAAGCCGGATCTCGATTCCATGGTTGCCGCACCGCATGATCGAAAGACAACCCATTCATCTCAGCCCGCATGATATGCCAGTCGATCTGCTCAGATATTGTCCACTGTCCAATATCGAATGCAGACAAACGAGCTATCCACATCGGAAGTTCAGCGGCTTGGCGAGCCATTGAGGCTGGGCTGTAATCCGGAACCTGGCCGTCAAACTCGGGGGCTTCGAATTCCCTCCATTCCGAAAAAAAATCAACAAGGGCCGCATGAGAACCGTCTCCCGGAACTTGGGCTACCGGAAGCTCAGGCACCTCGCTACCTATGTTGCTACAAGCACTCACTAGCACGAAGAGAAGAGGCAAAGACAGATGCCGTCGAAGCTCAAAAGCCAACATCGAAGACTCCCGGGTTGATCCTGATACTACGATGAGGAAAGGTCCGCACACGAAGCATGGTAGCGTGCGAACTTCTACGGGAAAACGGCACAGTCAGAGAATCAGTCCCTTTTTACGACTGTGCAAACAGTCCTCTATACGTAATGCAGGAAGACCCTAATCCCTTGTTGTAGCGCACTACTCGCTAGAAGAAGGCGGCACGATTCCGTTCAGGCGCATATAGGTCACTAGGTTACCATAGTGCTCGTAGTTGTGAGCGGCGTTGAACGCGAGAACCCCGTACGCCGTGGTCGGACCCAAGAAACTCAGAGTGCGGGCGCCTGCTTCATCGGTCATTCCAGCGTAAACGGCGTCGCAGTACGCAAAACCCATCCCAAGAGCGTCTAGAAGCTGAGCTTTGGTCGTCCGACTTTCCTCAAAGTTCTCAGTTGCTGGGCTCCGCTCCCCAGCTGCCGCCGCGCAGAAGGAGTACTGAGCATTAGCAATGTGCGCGAAAAGTTCACCAACTGATCGCACATCATCGGTCGGCCTGAAGGAGTACAAATCCTCTTCAAGCATTTCAGCACTCGCCATCACGAATGTTTTGGTGCGCTCATAAAGTCCAGCCAGCGACTCACTAACCGACTGTGAGGAGGCGGGCAGTGGAGCACAGAGCCCTACAAGGAGGGCAGCGAAGAATAGGCGTCTAATCATTGTCAACCTCGGAAAAAGCAGCAAAAGTGGGCCTTCGTGTTAATGCTCATGCCTTCTCGGCCCTTGAATACATACGCTGGATCTATGGAAAGCATCCCTTAATTAGCTAACGGTACACGATCTCGACACGGCCCGACTCAATCTGTGCAAAGGTAGCTCCACCAGGACCTACCTCACCCTCAACTCGAAGGTTCGCTCTGAAACTGAATGTAGCAGTGACCCGCTCTGGACCAACTGCGCTCAACGTCAAGATTCCTGTGGGTAAAAGCCTCGTAGTGTCAAAACCACTGAACGTCGACGACCCCGGATCGGGATGATAAAACCCATAGAACGTGTTAGTGGATCCGGGAACATTTTGGACTGTAAAGTCTCTCGGGTTGAGAGGGTTTGGACTTCCATCGATCTGGAGAAGCATTCTGCTCTGGGCCACCCCTGTAGTGGAAATCCCTTCGACCTGAAGCTGGCCTCCATACATATCGAGAATGACATCGACGATCTCGAACAGCATCTCAACTCCATCTAAGGTGGCGCGCAGTTCACCAGCCCAAGCACCGAATCCGTAATCAGCACAGCTCACCATAGAGCCCACAGCTGTATAGATCTCAGTCTCGCCGAGTTGCAGGCGACCATCCTGTATCACGAAGCGGTAGTTCTCAAATCCTGAGGCTGGGGCATTTGAAACTGCGGTGATCTCGAGTAGGAGGTTTTCACCATCGGTACGCCAAGAACCGGACGACGAAACGCAATTCCTGTCTTCGAGATCGGTGACCACACGTGAGAATGAACCGTCTGATGCTAGGCGAAGTGTCGATTCGGATACCCCAGTCTCTGAAAAACGCCAGATGCCCTCAGGACTCTCAGAAATGGGAACGACGGGGGTGCTCTTGCCGCATGCCGCCAAGGAGAGGCATCCGGCGACCAGAATGATCCCTCTACCCAGAAGGTTCAGAATCATATGAGGCATCGTCAGACTACTGGCCACGCAGCCCTAAAACCTCTCTGTGAGTCGACTTCGACCTTCGTCTCAGATCCATACGTCATTCGGTGCGCTACCTTCGTTAGCGATATCGCCGGTATTTACGACTCCACGAGGTTCTACGAGCATAATCTTGGCTTGGTTCACCGCACGAGGACGGTGCTCTACACCCTTAGGCACAACAAACATCTCGCCCTCACCAAGCCGCACCGTCTGATTGGGAAGATCGATCTCCAGTTCACCCTCGATCACGATGAAGGCCTCGTCAGTGTAAGCGTGCTGGTGCCACAAGAATTCCCCTTCGACGCGGACGAGCTTGAACTGAATGTCGTTCATCTCTGCAATCACTTTCGGCTCCCACTTGTCGACAAAGAGATCGAACTTTTTTTTCAAATTGACGACATCATGAATCATTTCGTTCTTCCCGCGCTGCTGGTCGAATCTTCTAGGACTGAAAAGTCAATTGTGTGTGTGACCTTCTCACCGGGTGGCAGGACACACTCACCGCTACCCTTCTGTAGTAAGCGTTCATCCCGCTCTACTGCGCCATTTCCTACGTCAACAGCCACCTGAACCCTATAGCGGTCACAGATAGGCGTGTTTGGCGGAAGCCTGAGACCAACCAGATATCTCCCTCCACGTACTGGCGTGGTTACAACAACAACACCAGCAGAGTCCATCAGCCCTACACCGCCTTCCGCAGGAAAGCCTCGAGCCATCACGTAACCCCAGACCATGAGATTGTGAGGGTCCTCATCCACCTCAGTCGACGAGGGCGATCCGCATCCGACGAAGAAAGTGGACCCCATTATGATCAGCCCCAAAAGTCTTCGCGGTGCCCCCGATCTCAGCCATAGCGAGCGAGTGACCAACTCGTTCGTTAGAGATTGGTTCATATGCGTACCGTCCCGGTCGACCGCATGGTGCATTCAAAAAAAGCCTGCAGTTGGGTCATGCCAACACCCATGCATTGATGACGTTCCTCATCGCTTTGGCCTCTTGGCCATTGTTCTTCTGATTCTGTAATTATTACATCGCGATCGCAGTCGCTCGAATCCCTTCCCCTAGAACGAATTGAGACCCTACGGCCCCGACGACCGCTGTCTGTCGAGTCAGGTTCAGCCCTGTTCGAAGCCTGAAGAGAGGTTCGATACCGGTGCAGTGTCCCGCCATCAAATGCTTCACCCCTATTTCCCGTAATCGATCCGTCGTCCAACCGAGGGTCTGATCTGTCGCGTTAAACAGATGCAAGCCTCCCATCAGAGCGTGTATAGGGCGATCCGAAATCGCAGACTGAACATGAGTGAGCATATTCACAACACCCGAATGTCCACATCCTAGCAATACTATGTGGCCCTCCTCTGTGACGATCGTAAGGCCCTGGCTTTCTGGCACCCAATCTGCGACCCACGTCCCTGATTCCTTGATCCTTACCTGAACTGGATAGTTCTCCTCCGAATGCGGACGGGGTACAGGACCTGTGATCCATACGCCTTGGAGGATCTCCGATGGGCCATCGTGAATGATGACCTCTAGTCCGGCGTTTTCCAGCGATTGCCGTTCCTGGATCATCTGGTTGGCCTCCTCTGTCCCCGAACGCGAGGGTACTCGCCTTGGCCGGAAGAATCCTCTCGCCACATGCACGCGCTCAATAGAACTGTGATTCCCGAGCGCCTCCAGAATCGGCAGGACACCTGTCGTATGGTCGAAGTGATGGTGACTGAGTACTAAGTCAGTAATACACGAGAGATCAGCGCCAAGTACCTCAGCATTGTGAATAACCGTTTCGGGATGACGCCCAGCATCGAACAGCACACAGGCTCCGTCAGCCTGAACTAACGCGGAAAGACCCCATTCGCCGACCGAATTCCCATTAGCGAGATTTGACGAAAGGATTGTAACTGTCACGTTCTGTGCCACACCTGTACGCTTGTTGTGGTCTTCTTCTGCATGGCCCGGAATACTGATCGCGGTAAGCACAGTAGCAATCGAAGCGATGCTCAAGGGAATTATCATGATCGTAGCTCCTTTGGGTGCAAGCACAGGATTACCTCACAAGATACCAATCTTCCTGTCGAGGTCTGAAGAAGCGCCACCCGTTCTGTGTTAGGTGGGCAGGGTCTTCTGCCATCACATAGACCTCTTGGTCTCCCCATTCTGGGATGGCAGTCTTGGTATTGAGTTCGATAGAGATGTAAGCACCCTCTATCAGGGGACGAGCCGTCACATCTGTTCGTCCAGCGCTTCGGAAATCGATGCTCGGACCCAAGCCATGCCCGTGGTTGCCGAGTGGGTGAGAGTATATCTGGGCATTGATCTCTTGCTCCTGCATTTCTCTCATCGTCAAGCGATACACCTCCCCTGCAGTCCGTCCAGGTCGTGACGCTCGCAGCATAAGGGCATCCTGCAGGGCATTCGTATTCTCCATCGCATCCTTTAGCCCCTGCGGTACATCTTCCTCGTCAGTGTGGAGTATATAGGCCATTTTCTGCCAGTCCGAATCGAGGCCCATGTAGGAAATTCCGAAGTCGATATGAACGAGGTCTCCCCGCTGCAAGACTATGTCTTCCGGAGCAACAGCGAGGAATCCACGACTTCCGACCTCAGCCATTCCCTGACGTTGAACCCTAAGATCCGGCTGAAACCAGGTACGAACGCCTGTCATCCACAACTCATCGTACATGAACCGGCGAACATCGCCCACAGTCGTACTACCTGGCTTGATCACTTCGTTGGAGAGCGCACGCTTCGTGATTGATTCTGTGAGGGCCACGAGATCGGTATAAACCTCAAACTCACCTGGAATACGCGTGGCCAGATATTCATTGATGAGAGGCTCCGCACTCACAAACCTGCTGGCCGCCTCCGAACCCATCGCCTCGGCTAGGAAACGATACGAGTCGTACGTCAGGCTCCGGGTCATCCCACGACTGCCTCCGAACCCAAGACCAATACGATGTGGGCTATACATCTCATAAAGCTCTCGAAGGACCTCAGCGGACGGCCTAGGATCAATCGGCGATTCGAAGTAACGAGCGACCGTTTCTTCCCAGTAACCAGTCGCCGCAATCTTTCTTAGGCCGTCCATCCCCGCATCAACGAAAACGAAGACGTCCCTCCGACCGGTGTAAGGCCTCGCCGGAGCGATGTATTCTGTGAGTGGGTCATCATGAAATTCCTCATTCACGACGATCCACATATCGATCGAGTGACGCCGCATCATCGGGAGAAGCATTTCGTGGCGAGTATCGAGCCAACCATCCCTCACAGCCATCTGCTCAGACCAGTCGAGAAGCTGAACCTTAGAAGCGCTAGAATTACTCTCCGGCAGTCCGCCAGAAAGAGTCCAGGCGACAAGGAACAGACCGAGAGCGATCAGAGGTGTGAGTGGTTTCAGAGCTAACATCACTGAGAGATGCGACCAGAACACGGAAAGACTAGCTCTACCCTCATAATCCGATCTTTCACCGCGTTTCGATCAACATAAAAAGGAGTGGACAAGGCTCGAGTATTCGAATCAACAGCTTCAGGCTCCCACTTCACCGAACACCAATTCAGTACGGAAGCAGGTAAAGTACTGCCGCTAGAAATGGTGTCAGTAGAAGCATCATCGTTATGCCGTAGCCGAACATGTCACGCGCTCGCAGCCCAGTTATTGCCAATAGCGGAATGGCCCAAAAAGGGTTGAGCAGATTCGTGTGGGCATCTCCGACCGCATAGGAAGCAATCGTCTGACCGAACGGCACTCCTAACTCCTGGGCAGCAAGTAGCATCGGTCCACCCACTATAGCCCACTCACCTCCAGCGGACGGCACGAAGATGTTTAGTGCGCCACCTGTCATCCACGCTACCACAGGGAACGTGTCCTGTGTCGCTATCGAGAGAAGTGCCTCAGTCATGGTATCAACCAAGCCGGTTCCGGTCATGATACCGATAATGCCCGCATAGAATGGGAATTGCAGGATTACACCGGCACTACCCTTAACAGCATCATTGAACTCGCGCTGATATCGTGCCGGGCTGCTGTAGAGCAACATTCCAATCACCAGAAAACCGAAATTGAAGACGTTCAGATTCAGAGCTCCTAGGCCCTGAGTGACAAAGGCTACGCCAAACAAGACAAGGCCGGTCGCCGCTAGGATCCCACCCAATATTTTCGAATTGTCTATCCGATCAGCTGGAGATTCTAAATCATGAGCGACTCGTGTGAGTTCGGTCGATCCCGTCCCAACTTGATCCACAGATCCACCCTCGACCCGGTGCTCTTCGAGGTCAACAAACTGCTCTATTCCTCGAGCGTTCTGATCCGGCGGCGCAAGTAACCAAAGCATTAGAGACCCATATAGGATCGACATGCCGGTCAATATCATTGGATACGAATGGAATACCCATTCAGTAGCAGGCACCACCCGATCGATGATGCCCTGTGCCATAAAAATATTCCCGTCCGTAGCCTGCAGCAGGCCGGCTGAGCTTGAGAGGCCCCACCCCCATGTCAGGCTCATTCCTAGGTATCCCGCAACCGCGAGCAGCGGATAGTGGACAGCCATACCCGACTTGTTAGCGGCCTTACCCATTTCTCTGGCCAGAATCGCCCCAAAGATCAGACCCAAGCCCCAGGAGATCCACCCAACCAGCATCGATCCTATACCGACCAGAACTACGGCCTGACGACCGTTGCTAGGAAGCTGCACCAATTTTTGGATGCCACCCCGCACACTCGGGTGGTATGCGACGACTGTTCCCGTCACTAGAATAATCACCATCTGCATCGCAAAGGTGAGTAGGTTCCAGAAGCCGCCGTACCAAGCCGTCGCTACATCAGCAATGGAGGACCCCTCCGAAACAAACGCCGCGACCGCAGCCACGTAGGTGAGCAGGATCGCAAACACGAACGGGGACGGCATCCAACGTTCAACTCGATCCGCCATCGCTTCACCGAATTTTTGAACGGGGGTCAACTGCGGATCAGAGTTATCCATGCCGGCTCCGAATCATGTTGGAGAAGGTTGAGAGGTATAAGCAAAAGCGGTGGCACGACACGTGACCAGTTCACCCTTCATGTCCGATCAACGAAACCCCGGAACCCTCCGCCGACTGGTTTCCGGCCGGGTGCCAGACGGGTCACGGTCACGCTTTTCGACTTCGGGATCGCCGTCTTCGTCACCTACTATACGAACCGCCCAGGGGTCATCAACACCCGCCAGATCGCAAAAGTCTCCCGTGTCGAGGAAGTGCGTGTGGAGACATTCGGACGTTGAACCTAAACTCGTTAGTAGATCCACTGTCTCCGGGTATCCGACCCTAGTAAAGAATCCAGAACGTCCGCCTCGTGCCATGTCTGCCGTTGACTGTCCCAGTCGGGTGATCACGGTCACGTCCCCTCCCTGCGACACTAGGTACCGGATCAAATCATCGTCGCCCCGAGATGCCGCGTAATGCATCGCTGTATAGCCCCAAGAATCAAGCGTGTTGACATCGACATTGAGGTCCTCAACAAGATATCGCACCGTGGGGATAAAGCTTTCAGGAACATTCCGAATACTGAACGATCCGAGACCAGTGAAACCTCCACCGGCGGCGGCGTGGATCGGATATGCGTTGAACGCATCCTCGGGAATCCATGGTAGTCCTGAATCTTCTTGTTGGCGCCCATCTTGCTGTCGCCGCTCACGCATACCCACCGCAGGCCATGAGGTGGGTATGTTAGGATCGGCTCCATGCTCGACCAAGAGCTTCATCATTGCAAGATCTTGCGCGAACGCAGCACGCCAGAAAGGGGTCGCACCCTTTAGATCCGTCCCAATCTTGGTCAACCCATACTCGAAGTACCACAAGTGTGTGTTAAGGCGAAGATTTGGATCAGCACCCGCATCCAGTAGCGCAAGTACCAATTCCGTGTACTCGGTCTTCTGGTTGTCTTGTGCGCGCGGCTGGGGATAATTCGACTTTGGTGCCCAGTGCGTATTGAGCGTTGCGAACAACGCTGTCTGCCCATCGGTCGTCGCTTGAAGGTTCGGGTCAGCTCCCTCAGCGACAAGCATCATAGCCACGTCGAACTGCCCATTGAGTGCCGCCATTAACAGCGGACTCGTTCTATCTCCCGCACTGACCTGATCGATATCCGCACCCTCTTCTAGCAACGCCATAGCGGCTTCGACGTGCCCCTCACGCGCGGCAAATAGCAACGCGGTCATGCCACCAGTCTCGCCGACGAGAGTCTCCCTATAGGGTGGACGTGGCACATCCGGCCCTCCCGGGTAGTCAGGACGGTAGTTGACCAGTTCCTCGGATTCGTAGTCCCTGTATGGCTCGCCAGAATCTAAGTAGGCACGCTGTTGCCGGATCGCCTCCTGAATCTGCTCAGCGCTCGGCTCCCACTCTCTTCCCCCTGCTTCTTCTTGGCGGAAATTCTGGATAGTGCGCCGCAGATGTCTCGCCGCATCACGATCTGCTATCAGGTGCTGAAGCACATCAACAACATCCGTCTCTACCGATGGATCCGCGCCACCCTCGACAAGCAGTCGAATGGTAGCTGCTCTGTTGTTCGCGGCAGCAAACATCAAGGCGGTCTGCCCGGCAGAAAATTCGACGGCATTCGGATCAGCTCCTGCCCGAAGGAGCGCATCGACCGCATCGGAACCTCCGGATGCACCCGCTGCGAGATGTAGAGCTGTCACACCACTAGTAGTGGTTACCCTGTTCGGGTTGGCTCCCGCTTCAAGCAGAGCGCTAACGATCTCTTCATTTCCTCGACGAGCCGCCAGATGCAGCGGAGTATATGCTCCAATTCGTGTACCTGCCTCAATGGGCACACCCGCACCCATAAGCTCAATAGCCACAGCAGTATGGCCTCGCTCAGACGCAAGATGCAGTGCGTTCATCCCGTCTCCACGCGTAGCGGTCAGGTCCGCACCAGCACTCACAAACATCCGTACCGCTTCAAGATCTCCGTCCTGAGACACCAGCAGCAGGTCCTGTGCATGCGCATTCGCTGGTATGACCGCTAGCGCAAGTAACCCGACTACCACCAAACGTCCTGGTCCCTTCACCGTCACGCCCCTTTAGGAAACGTCAAGGGAAGAGATCCTGTACTATCACCGAAAGCGCTCATGTCGTGGCCGATTCCTTGCATCAGCGTTACAAAAGCGTTCGCCATCGGGGTTCCTTTAGGCGCACGAACATGAATGTTACCCTCCAGCGCTCCGTTCGCCTTGCCCATGAATATTAGAGGACAGCGACGATGATTGTGAAGATTTGGATCTCCCATGGGAGAACCCCACACAATCGCCGTCTTATCAAGAAGCGATCGGTCACCATCCATCGTCGTCCGCATCCGTTCAAGAAAATACGCCATCATACCGAGTCGGTGCGTATTGATCTTGTTGAAGTCCATGATGTCGGCAGGAACATTCCCATGGTGTGACGCACCATGAATAGATTTAGTGGTGCCTGACAGAGGGAAGGTCCGGTTTGATTGGTCGAAGCCTGTCTTGAATGTGATGACCCGCGTCATATCGGTCTGGAGAGCGAGCACCTGAAGGTCAAACATGAGTTCCATGTGCTCTTCCCAGGAATCCGGAATACCCGAGGGCGCCTCCGGCATCTGTCGCTCTTCACCACTGAGATTTCTGGCTTCTACAAGTTGGATTCGGCGTTCGATCTCACGAACATGAGTGAGATACTCGTCCATCGCTGCACGGTCCGTCGCTCCCAAAGACCTGCGAAGTCGCGAAACCTCACCAGTGATCCAGTCCAGCATGCTCGCATTAGTTCGGCGTCGCGCCCGACGGTCTGCTTGAGAATCTCCAGCCCCAAAGAGGCGCTCAAACACGGCCCGAGGTTCACGAATAGCTGGCAAAGGTTGATTCGGAGAAGACCAAGCGAGCGATGTCGTATAAGCGCAGTGGTAATTGTACGCACAGCCTCCTCCCCGATCGATCACCTCAGTGCACAACTCTAGAGAGGGTAGCGCGGTATCTCGACCAAAACGCTGAGCGTGAAGTTGATCTAAAGAGGTCCCTAGAAAAATATCCGAGCCCTGGGTCTGCTTAGGATGGGCTTGGGTAAGGAAAACAGCAGTTGATCGATCGTGGTCCCCGCCGATCTCCTCGGCCCGGTAGGGTTCAGCCATCCGACAGTCGGTTTGGCTTACGATCGTTAGATATTCACGGTACGCCTCCAGACCCTTCAACGAGCTGTCCGCATGGAACTCGAAATCCCTTCCAACACCAGCTGGCGAGAAGAGATTTCGCGCCTCACCCCAGTCACTCCCTCCCGCGGAACCCATCGACTCCTCGACGGCAACGAAACGAGTGAACTGCGGATCGTCTGTTGGGTTCCGCCACACCTTACCCGCGGGGACCATGGCATCAAGAAGAGGCAGTGCGACGGACGTACCCATTCCCTTAACAAAGGTCCGTCGATCAAGATGTTTCCCGGTCAAGAATTCCATATCACGCTCCGTTTCATCGACAATACCTAACTAAAGGCTAGGCTGTCCATACGATTCATCTTCTCCCAAAGAACCAGCAGGTGTGTCCACAGATGATTCGGCCCGCATCATCCGGAAAGGGTCACTCTTCACTACACCCAAAATGAACGACGACATGCGGTAGTCATCACCCTCTGCATCTCGCACTATCTGACGCACCGTTGGTTGGTCGAAGTACTCCACGCGCCTGCCAATGGCGTAGGCCAGTAGGTTCTGAGTGAAATTCCGCACGAGAGGAATTGGTCGATCGAGAAGGACTCGATTGAGATCGTCGGGGGTGGTCAACTCAGTACCGTCGTAATACGTGCCTCTCGTATCGAGCGGCACCCCATCTTCCCGAATTCGCCAGCGCCCCGTCACATCAAAGTTGTCGAGTGCAAGGCCTATAGGGTCCATCATGCGGTGACACGCATTGCACGTGGGATTTGCCCTATGAAGCTCCATGCGTTCCCGAGTCGTGAGACGACGTCCGTCTGACGCTCCCGCAGTTTCCTCGAACGCGGGGACGTTAGGAGGAGGGGGAGGAGGAGGAGAGCCCATGAGAACTTCCATGACCCACTTACCTCGCAGAACAGGGGACGTACGCGCTGACATGGAAGTTGCGAGTAAAACAGAACCGTGTCCGAGAATCCCTCTGCGTGTCTCATTCGGATATGTGACGCGACGAAACTCTGATCCCGTGACGCCAGGGATCCCATAATGCTCAGCTAAACGTTGGTTCATGAACGAGTAGTCGGCGCTGTAGAACTCTAGGAGACTTCGATCTTCAGAAATGAGATTGGAAAAGAAGAGTTGTGTCTCTCGGATCAGATCCTCTCTGAGCTGACCTGAAAAATCAGGATAGAGATAGAGTTCAGGCTGGTTTTTTTCAGCCTCCTGCAAGCGAAGCCACTGCGACGCAAAACGTGTAGAAAGAGCCTCAGCTCTATAGTCAGCCAGCATTCTTCGGACCTGAGCCTCGAGCACAGATTCGTCATCCAGACCGCCAGATGCCGCGATATCAATCAACTCTCGATCAGGACCTGTACCCCACAGGAAGAACGCTAGACGGGCCGCCAAATCAGTGTCCTTGATCCGGTATGACACACCAGGATGCACGTCGCGAGGCTGTTCTTCTAAACGGAATAGAAACGATGGAGAGGCCAAGATCGCCTGCAGAGCAGTCCGCACACCCACCTCGAAACCGCCCTCCGCAAGTCCAGCCTCATAGAACGACATCGGGCCCGCAATATCCTCATCCTCAAGAGGTCGTCGGTACGCCTCAGTCGCGATTCTGCGCACTATCGACTCCGCACACACTCGCTCCTGACCCGTCGTCACTGGTTCGACTGCACCATATGCCCCACTCACCTGCGCGGCATCAGGATGGCAGGTAAAAATCCGAGCCCGACTTGGCGTCTGTGATACGCCGACCGGATCTATCGGACCCGTTACCATGAAGTCTGCAACATGCGGCAGAGCCGTGATCCCATAGTTCGCCCACTGTATGGCGTCCTCCCCTCCAACGAATGACCAGTCAAACGGACTCAAGCGGTCCTCGTATGGTCCCTCGATCCTGCGAACAAACGCCGCGGCAACTTGCCTCTGCCCGGATTTTACGAATATCGGTTCTGTCTTGACTGGAACGTTTACCTGTCTCCCGTGCTCGAGCTGAAGCCCAGCGACACCCTCACCGTCAATCGATACATCAAGATCCTGTGAATTCGTGCCGCCTCCGAACAACATTTCAAACGAGAAGACATAGTCCCCGTCCACAGGAAAATTATGGGTGATCACCATACCGCCCCGGGTTCCGAATGGGGCACCTTCGAGCCGATCCCAAGAATGCTGAGAAACGTCGATCGGGTTAGTGTATTTCGCAGAAAACGCCTGAGCTTCCGCGTTACCCACGGCAATTCTGCTGACCTCCGTAGCAGCCCTCAGATAAGCTTCGAGCAAGGTCGTCGACAGTCCTTGGGC
>CENY01170369.1_pt1 | contig 22394 bp, 20 predicted proteins | sample 356181 | NCBI WGS metagenome assembly CENY01 (sample SAMEA2619840, study PRJEB7988) | marine metagenome | isolation source: saline water (ENVO:00002010), including
AACCGGCGTACACGGAGTTGCAGTCCGCTGCATAACCACTCTGCCACTCAGCCCTTTCACGTGCGAGCCGACTGGCAATTATGTCCGAGCCCGCGGAGCGGCGATTCTAACGGGGTTTCATGGGGATCGCGAGTGGTCAGAATCGCGAACGCCTTCCATAAACGCGGGCCATGCCGCCCGCAGGTAGATGACCATAGAAAGCAACGTCATCACTGCCGCCACGTAGAGGAGCACGTAGCCGATCAGCACCCAAGGGCGATCGAACGCGGGCGGATTAGCCAATAGCACCACCACCGCCACCATCTGGAACGTGGTCTTGACCCGCCCCAACCAGCTGACCGTGATGATGCCACGCCGGTTCATCTCGGCCATCCATTCCCGCAGCGCGCTGATGGCGATCTCGCGGCCGATGATGACAAGGCCCGGCAACGTCAACCAAAGCGTGTGGTGGTGCCCGATCAATATCACCAAAGCGGTCACCACGATGAGCTTGTCTGCCACAGGATCCAGGAACGCGCCGAAAGCCGTGGTCTGGTTCATGCGGCGTGCCAGGTAGCCGTCGAGCCAATCCGTGAAGGCTGCCAAAGCAAAGAGTGTGGCGGCGACGAGATAGGTGCCTTCACCGGGAACGGCGTAGACAATCACGAACACCGGAATCAGCAGTATCCGGGCTAGCGTGAGCAGATTCGGCAGGTTGGTGAGCACGACATTACTCATGATGCGCAGCAGCCTGTGTCGGGCCCCAATTCTGCATCATTCCGCATGCAGAGTCCCGTAGATCTCCGCGGCCAGCCGCCTGCTGATACCAGGCACCTTGGAGATCTCTTCCACGCTGGCGCCTTTCACAGCGCGCAGCCCGCCGAAGTGAGTGAGCAGATCGTGCCGGCGTTTGGGGCCGACACCGGCGATGTGGTCCAATTCGGATGCGCGTCTTGCCTTCTGCCGGCGTTGTCGGTGACCGGTCACCGCAAAGCGGTGTGCTTCGTCGCGAATGTGCTGTAGCAGGTGCGAGGCATCACCCTGGGGTGGCAACTTCGCTTCACCGCTTTCCATAAGGAAGCGATCGAACTCGGCGCGCCGCCCGGGACCCTTGACCACCCCAAGCAGGGTCACGCCATCCACCTGCAGTTCAGCGAGTACCTGTTGCGCTTTGGACAGCTGCCCTGCCCCACCGTCGATCACCAGCACGTCCGGCAGCTGCCCCTCTCCCTGCTTGAGACGGGTGTAGCGCCGGCGCAGGGCCTGCTCCATGGCGCCGTAGTCATCCCCTGGCGTGACATCGTCGATGTTGAACCGGCGGTAGTCCGACTTCAGCGGTCCGTTGGCATCGAACACCACGCAAGAGGCCACGGTAGCCTCTCCCATGGTGTGGCTGATGTCGAAGCACTCCAGACGCTCGGGCACGTCCTCCAGGCCGAGCCCCTCCTGCAGGGCCACCAATCTGGCGTACACGTTGCGCTTGTCTGCCAGGTAGGCGTTGATGGCGTGTCCGGCATTCTGCAAGGCGAGCTGCAGCCATCGGGCGCGCTGGCCGCGCACGGAGGTTGCCAGCTCCACACGGCGGCCCGCATTACCACCCAGGGCTTCGGCGAGCAGATCCGCATCATGCACCGCGACGGATGTAATCACGCTGCGCGGCAGGTCGCGTTCCTGCCCGCCGAGGTAGTACTGAGACAGGAATGCCCCTATGAACTCCTCGCCCGGCAGACCCAGATCGTTGCGTGGAAACCACGTGCGCTGACCCAGCATCCGGCCGTCACGGATGAACAGCGCCTGGATGCACACGGTGCCCGACGACTCCGCCAGCGCAAAGACATCCACCTCGCCGTCTTTGCCGTGCACGTACTGCTGCTCCTGTACCTTGCGCAGCTGAGCGATCTGATCGCGAAATTTTGCGGCGCGTTCGTAATCCAACGCTTCGGCAGCACGGTGCATGTCGACTTTGAACGCCTCCAACACCGCATTGCTGCGGCCCTCCAGAAACATCACCGCCAGTTCCACATCGCGCGTGTAAGCGTCGGGTTCGATGAGGCCCACGCACGGTGCGCTGCAGCGCTGAATCTGGTGCTGCAGACAAGGGCGCGAACGGTTTTTGAAGAAGCTGTCTTCGCAATGGCGCAGGCCGAACAGCTTCTGCAGAATGTTCAAACTGTCGCGCACAGCCCCGGCAGACGGAAACGGACCGAAGTACTGGCCACGCTTGTGCTTGCTGCCCCGGTGAAAGGTCAGGCGTGGAAAGTGTGCGTGATCCGTGAGGTGGATGTAGGGGTAAGACTTGTCATCGCGTAGCACGATGTTGTAGGGCGGGCGCTCGCGCTTGATCAGGCTTTGTTCCAACAGCAGCGCTTCTGTCTCGCTGTTGGTCACCGTGACTTCGATATCACGAATCTTCGCCACCAGCGCCATGGTCTTGCTGGCAAGACCGCTGGCTCGAAAGTAGCTGGTGACCCGACTCTTGAGATTGCGCGCCTTGCCCACGTACAGCACGTCGGCGTCGGCGCCCAGCATGCGATACACGCCTGGTTTCTTGGTCAGCGTAGCGAGAAACGCTTCGGAATCAAAAGCATCGTGGGCCATCGCACGAGACTATAGTGACCGGGACTAATGCCCGCAAACAGCCCCTAACCGGAACGTAGAAGCCCTGTCACCAAGGTGAGAACATCGTCCAGCATGGCGGCCGTGAGCCGCCGGGTATTGGTGTTCTGCCGACTGGGGTGGTAGGTATCCGCCAGCCACAAATTGTGCTCAAGCTGAATGAGCTGACCGTGGCGAAAGTCAGGCAAGCGCTGCTCACGTGCGATGCCAACCGCCTGGTGGGCGAGCACCCCCAATGCCAGAATGCACCTGGGCCGCCGCGCGGTCGGCGACCACAGGTCGTTCATCTCGCGCCGCAGGTAGCCACTGCACTGCCGCAACTCGCCAGCGTTGGGACGGTTACCCGGCGGCAAGCACTTTACCGCGTTGGTGATACGAACGTTTTTCAGCCGCGCCGTGTTGGCGTCCGCGGTGCTGGCAATCCCAGATCGAGCCAGAGCAGAAAACAGAAACTCACCGCTGGCATCACCAGTGAAGGGGCGCCCCGTACGATTGGCACCGTGCATACCTGGTGCGAGCCCGACTAAGAGCAAGCGTGCCCGCTGTGACCCCCACGCAGCAACGGGTCGGGCATGGTAGTCCGGATGCACCTCGCGCACACTGCGCAGATGCCGTGCCAGGCGCGGACACGCCCGGCAGCTATCCAGCCGCGAGGGGTTGTGCAACGCCATTGGTTCGGGAATCCAGCATACCGTGGCGAACCGCCATGAGCGTCAGCTCCACGTCACTGGACACGTTGAGTTTCTCGAAGATCCGGTAGCGATAACTGTTCACGGTCTTGGGAGAAAGGTGCAGGTGGTTGGAAATGTCGTTCACCTTCTGACAATTGACCACCATCATCATGATCTGCATCTCCCGGTTGGAGAGCTGCTCAAAGGGGCTCTCCGGCGCGTCGTCGAACGCGCTCACCGCCAACTGCTGAGCAACATCCGCGCTCAGATAGCGTTTGCCGAGAAACACGCGGCGGATGGCCTCATACAGTTCTTCCGCCGAAACGCCCTTGGTCAGATAGCCCGAAGCCCCCGCCCGCAGCACCTGCACCGGAAACGGATTGTCTTCGTAGGCGGTCACCGCAATCACTCGGGCGCCGAGCTCCATGCGAGCGATCCGTCGCGTGGCTTCGATGCCACCGATACCCGGCATGCAGATGTCCATCAGCACCACGTTGGGGCGCAGCGCGCGCACTTGTGTCACCGCCGACTCACCGCTGTCTGCTTCGCCAACGACTTCAACGCCCTTCATACCCTCCAGCAACCGACGCAGCCCAACGCGAAATAGCCGATGATCGTCTACCACAAATACCCTTATCATCGTGCCCCCGAACAAGTCACCAAACGCATTGTGGAATCCACATTAATACCGCATGCGCGCCGAGACAACGCCAGCCGGGCAAAATCTGCGATGCTTTCAGGAAATCTCCATTTTGCGATTGTGCGGTGATATCACCTAGCTGAACGCCTGCAGCCCCGTCTGCGCGCGACCCAGAATCAACGCGTGAATGTCGTGCGTACCTTCATAGGTATTCACCGTCTCGAGGTTCATGACGTGGCGAATCACGTGATACTCATCGGAGATCCCGTTGCCGCCATGCATGTCTCTCGCCATGCGTGCGATCTCCAGGGCCTTGCCGCAGTTGTTGCGCTTGAGCAGTGAGATATTCTCAATCGCAAGTCTGTCTTCATCCAACAGACGGCCCATGCGCAGGCAGCCGTGCAATCCCAGGGTGATCTCGGTTTGCATGTCCGCCAGCTTTTTCTGAATGAGCTGGTTGGCTGCCAGCGGACGACCGAACTGCTCGCGATCCAGCACATACTGGCGCGCAGCGTGCCAGCAGAACTCCGCCGCCCCCATGCTTCCCCACGCGATCCCATAGCGGGCACGGTTCAGGCAACCGAAGGGGCCGCCCAGGCCGCTGGCGCCGGGCAGCAGGTTTTCCTCCGGGACGAACACGTCCTCCAGCACGATCTGGCCGGTCACCGAAGCACGCAGGCTCATCTTGCCTTCGATCTTTGGCGTGCTGAAGCCCTCGAAATCGCGCTCCACCACGAAGCCGCGGATCTTGCCATCCAGCTTGGCCCAAACTACGGCCAGGTCGGCAATGGGCGAGTTGGTGATCCACATCTTCGTGCCGTTAAGCCGATACCCGCCATCCACGACCTCCGCCCGGGTCGCCATACTTCCAGGGTCGGAGCCGTGGTCCGGTTCGGTGAGACCGAAGCATCCCACCCATTCCCCTGAAGCCAGTTTCGGCAGGTAGCGTTGGCGCTGCGCTTCGTCGCCATAGGCATAGACGGGGTACATCACCAGGGAAGACTGCACGCTCATGGCAGACCGGTATCCGGAGTCCACGCGTTCCACTTCCCGAGCCATGAGCCCATAGGAAACATAGTTCACGCCCGCGCACCCGTACTCGGTGGGAAGCGTCGCCCCCAGCAGACCCAGCGCGCCCATCTCGTTCATGATTTCGCGGTGAAAGAACTCCAGGCGGTTAGCCTCCAGCACACGGGTCATGAGCCGTTGTTCGGCGAAATCCCGAGTGCTGTCGCGAATCATTCGCTCTTCTTCGGTCAGCACATCGTCCAAAAGCAGGGGATCGGTCCAATTGAAAGCCTGTGGCATGAAATTACTCGCAGGGTCCGTGTCGGTGAGGCAAGGCTAATGGAGTTGGCCGCGCCAACTCAACACGGGTCACTCCGGGTCGAGGGGCAGAAATATGGTGAACCGCGTTCCCTGCCCGGGCGCGCTGCGCACGTCGATGCTGGCCCCCACCTCCTCGACCAGCCGGTGCACGATATGCAGCCCGAGTCCGGAGTGGTCTCCACCCTTATTCGTCTGTTTGGGCACAGTCAAATGCTCCAGCACGCCACGCGGCAAACCGGGGCCGGTATCCGACACCGACAGCTCGACGCCTTCCCGGCCAGAGCGGAACACCCCGGCCGCCGTGCCTACCGTGACACTGGCGCCGGAGCACGCCTCGATGGCGTTGCGCAGCAGATTGTTGAGTACCTGGGCCAGCCGTTGAGAATCCGACGACACGTCGAGCGACTCATCGGTAAGGGCGGCTTCCAGCTGCACAGCGTGGTCGGCGGCATAACCCCGATGCAGCTCCAATGTCTGGCGCGCCAGGCTGTTCAGCGCTACCGCCTCGAACCGGACGCTGTCAGCTTGCTCGGTGTCGCTCTCGGCCTCAGGCACGTCCCGGGCACGCTGGATGATCTCTGCGACGCGCTTGAGTTCGGCCGTGATCATCCGAATCTGCTCCGCGGCCGCAGGCTCGTGCTGCAGGCGCAATTCCAGAATGTACAGGTAGTTGTGCACGATGCTCAGCGGGTTGTTGGCCTCATGCACGATCTCTCGTAACCGTTGCTCTTCGATTTCACGAAAGCGTTCAAGGCGGTCCGCGCGGTCGGACCGCGGTGCCGCCAGGCGGGCGATCCAGCTCGCCAACTCGCCCGCATAGGCGGTTGCAAGATTGCTCTGGTCGGCATCTTCTTCCAGCCGGAAAATCAGCACGCCCAGCGGCGCCTGCCCATCGGTCAAGGGCAAGCACAGGGCTTCCTGTGCATTAAGCCGGCGCAGCACCTGGCGATCGGCTACCGCTTGGTCGAAACCGCTGTTGAGTTCAGTAATCGCGCGCTCGCGCAAACTGCGGGCGATGGCGCTCGAAGCAGAATCCACCAGGATCCCCACGCCAAGCTGACCCACAGGAACCACGGCGTCGCGCGTCTCGTCAAACAGCATCAGATACGGAGTGAAACCAAACAGGGTATTGCCGGCAAGCTGGTGTATCTCTCCCAGAGCATCCAGAGAATCACATTGCGCAAATAGGGCGGAGACCACGCCAACCTGCTGCCGTGCCCAAAGGCGCTCGCTCCAGTTGTCGTCTGCATCGGCCAGCCCGAGGTCTTCCAAGCGGCGCGCTACGGCCTGCTCCGCGGCCGCGATATGGGACTGAAATTCGTCTTGAGCGATGCTCAACAACCGCTCTGCGAGTCGGCCAGCCGCTTCCATATCCTCACTGTGCAGTGCGTTGGCTACCGCGGCGATCTTCAGCAGCGGATCCGCATCTTCCAGCAGTGCCGGCGCCGCACCGCGAAACTCCTGAATTTCATCTACCACGCCATCGTGCGGCAGCTGGAATCCCGACAGCCCAACGAGCAATTGCCAATTGGCAACGCGAGGATTGGCATGCCCTGCCGATTCCGCAAGCATTTCCCCAACACAGGCCGCATGCAGCGCCTGACGCCACCGCTGCGTGCTCAATCGAGCACTCTCCAGAGGGGCCCCAAGCCATGCCATCGCACCGCCCAGGATCGACAACGCGTGTGGGGGGATTCGGCGCAATTCCCGCTCCAGGGCATCGGGATCCGCGGGGCATGCCAGCAGCGTTAACCACCGGCCAAGCAAGTCCGCATCCGTTCCGAGCACGGCACACAGCTCGCCAAGGCCGCCGCCATCGACACCAATGGCCTTGGTTGCGTCGAGATACCTGTAAACGACCGCTTCCGGGGTCAACGGGAACACTCCAGCATTGAGGTTGCTGGTTACCGCGGCTCCCTACGCAGAAATAACCAACAGCTTGGTATGGCCGTTCGCTCGACCACATCACTCTTGAGCATTGTACCGATGCTGCAATCCCAAGCCCAATGGCAAGATGTAACGAATTTAAACTCTTTATTTATTAATGAGTTGAAGAATATAGTTAAGATAAATCTAATTTTTAGCGTGCGCACGATCCGTGCGCTGCAGGGTTCGCACCTGGTCGCGCAGGTCGCGAGCAGCGGCAGAGCTGGCAGCCGCAAAGTCATCCCCCGAGCCCGCGAACAGTACCGACCGGGCTGCATTGATGATCAATCCGCGCCCCGCTGCGTCCGCGCCGTTGTTCAAGACTTGCACCAGGTCGCCGCCCTGCGCGCCAACCCCCGGGACCAGCAATGGCATGTCGCCCACCACCCCACGAATGCGCCCCAATTCCTCGGGATAGGTGGCACCCGCCACCAACATCACGTTGCCCGCTGCGTTCCAGCTGACCACCTCACGCGCCACGCGCAGATAGGTGGGGTCGTCATCAGGAAAGCTCTGCAGCCAACCGCTACCCGCATTGCTGGTGCGACACAGCACAAATATGCCTTTGTCGGCGTACTCTAGATAGGGCGCGAGACTCTCATAGCCCATGTAGGCGTTGACGGTGACCGCATCTGCCCCGTAGCGCTCGAACGCCTCTAACGCGTAAAGCCGGGCCGTTGCACCGATATCACCGCGCTTGGCATCCAGAATCACAGGAATGTCAGGGTGCCGCTCGTGCACGTAGGAGACCAATCCTGCCAATTCATCTTCCAACCCCAAGGCCCCAAAATACGCTGCTTGTGGCTTGAACGCACACACATACGGCGCGGTGGCGTCGATCACCTGACGGCAGAAACTCACCACTGCATGGGGTTCGCTGCCAAGACTTGGTGGGATACGCGCAGGGTCTGGGTCCAGACCCACACAAATCAACGAATCGGTTTGTTGCCAGCGGTGCTGGAGCCGGCTAACGAAGGTTACTTGCTCAGGCATGGGCGAGATTATACGCGGGCACCTCCCTGAGTCACCCGACAGGCCCACCGGGTCACTCCGTGTGACTAAAAATCGCTTAACAAGTTTACGATATCCTCCCTATATCTATCTGTTTTTATTTAATATTATTCTTAGTGTCTGAAGGGGACACACGTCTTGCAAGCGTCTCGCAACAATGCCGGAGAGCAATTGTGCGGCCTGCTAGATCGACCGGGGATCGCACTCAGTACGGCGGGGAAGGATATGTCATCTAACATCATCGAATTCGAGGCCGCTCGCGACCGTGCCACAGCCCGACAGGATCAGCGCCTGCATCCCAGGCTCGAGAGCGACGAGCGCCTGTTCACCCAAGTGGTGTTGTCCCCAGGCGATCCAGACATGGTCGGCACAACGCTCTCGTGCACTGCGGTTAACCTATCCATCGGTGGTATTCAGTTCCGCACCAATGAGGGGCTCCCCAGGGGTTCCCTCATCGATCTATGGGTGGACGTCGCCAATCGCCCCGGGAAGTTTTTCCTGGCCGGGGAGGTTCGCTGGAGCCGCCCGGCGGGCGAACCGGATGACCATGGACGCCAGGAGTTCTTTGTCGGCGTACAGCTCAAATCTGGTGCCGCCACCGACATTGTCGACTGGCGCGACTACCACGCCAACGCATTTGCGCGTTAGAGGATGCCGGCTCGCTAGGTCATACAGTCCGTGACACCGGTAACTTCGAAAGTGTGATCGAAGCTACCGTGTGATGGCGAATAGCTTCGCTGCACGCTGGCTAGCTTAGCCGCCCTGGGCCAGCTCTACGCATTCGCAAACCGGCGAGGCGTAGGTGCTGGACAAATCCAAAGCGCGTTGGAGTCTGCCCTGAAGGCCGGCGAGTTAAGCATCCTCAAAGCAGCACAGCTCTTCGACCGGGCACTAGAGGCCGCCATCGGCAATCCTCACTCGATGCAACGCGAATCCCAGCTGGCCGATTAGAACTCAGGCCTGCTGCTTTAGCCCTTCGGCCAGCCGTTGCAACCATTCCGGCGACGCAGCCAGCCTGTCCACGGTATCCACGACCGCCTGGGTCTGCTGGTCTATCTCCAGGTTTACCCAGTCTCCAGGCGTCACTCGGCCGAGCGTCGTGCGAGCGATGGTCTCCGGTATCAGGGCAACCGAAAAAGTAGAATGCTCGGGATCGGTCGAGGCGATGGTGATGCTTGCCCCATCGAGCGATACGAACCCCTTGTGATGCAGATACTTCATCCAGGGGCCGGTCACTTTGAGATGCACGACGCGTTCATTGCCCCCCGCTTCCAGTCGCTCGACGACTACCTTGTCCGATACGTGTCCAGATACGATATGACCGCCAATTTCGTCGCCGAAGCGCAGCGAGCGCTCCACATTAACATTGTCGCCCGCCTTCAATCCGCCCAGGTTGGTGTGATCGAGCGTTTCCTGAATGACATCGAAAGTCACCGCGGTACTCTGGATCTGGGTCGCGGTGAGGCAGGTTCCGTTGATTGCGACGGAGGCGCCCAACTGAAGGCCGTCAGCCAACTCCCCCAGATCTACCAGCAGCTGGCGGAGTTTGGTCTGCGCCTGCACGGACAGTACGGGGCAGTAGTCTTGAACGATCCCGGTAAACATCGCGCTTATGCCATTGAGCAATCGGCAGTATGCCATCGATTGCTGGCCCAACAAAAAAGGGCCGGCGAGCCGGCCCCTGTGCTTTTTCTAGCGAGTGGGTCTAAAGGGCCCGCTGAAGCTGCTCGCGACGTCTGAGTTCCCGATCGATGAAGGTGATCCATTGTTGGCAAATGCGCTGGTTGGCGCTGTCTTTCGCCCTGCGTGCCTCGCTGCGGCAGGAGGAGAATGACGTGCGCGCGGTGGTGAGCCGATCGCGATTGTATTCACACATCCCACGCACCACGTACACCGCCTGCTTCTTGCGCAATCCCCCCTTATTGAGGGCGTTGCTGGCCGCCGTCACGCATTTGGGGTATTCGTCATTGTCCAGATACAAGGCCGCCAGGCGCTCGTATATCCGACCATCGTCGGCAACCTTGCCGGCACGCTCAAATACTTCGATGGCCTTCTCGGTCTCCTGGGAAAGCTGCCAGGCCTGCCCCAGACTGCGCAGGTTGGTGGATGTGGCCTCGATGGTGCCGTCACCAATTCCCTTGTCCAGAATCCTGGCGGCGCGGTAAGGCACTTCCGCCTGCATCAGTAAGCCCGCCAGGGTGGTGAAGTCGCGCTCCTCGCGCAGAAAATCTCCCGCATGCGCAGCTTCCATGGCGCCCAGCTGCTCCACCTCTTGGCCCTCCTGACCATGAATGCCGGCCAACTGGATCCAATACTCGCGCTTGGGGAAATCCTTCACCAGGATGCCCAATATTTCCAACACCTTGGGCCAGTTCTCCTGTTCGTAGTACAGGTAATTGAGCAAAGACCACCAGTTTTCCTTGACGGGCGTGCCGCGCTCTTGCGCTACCGCGACACCTCGTTCGATCTGGGTAATGGCGCTCCGGTAATCTTCCATCTGGTAGTACACCTGACCCATGAAGATGTGCGGTTCGGGCCCGGGGTTCGTCGCTTTGCCTATCCAAGTCTCCATGTAGCGCAGCGCATCGCGGTAGCGTTCCGCCACGAAGCTGAGCTGTGCCAGGGTATACAGGGTAGTCACCTCGAGGCCCTCGGGAATATCTTCGCCCTGGTTGATTACAATGCGATAGTGATCGATGGCCCGCTCGTAGTCCTCCATGGAGAAATACAGAAAACCGAGCATGTTGTGCACCTGACCGGTTTCGTTGCCGTTAAGAGGCCGTCGGCGGCTGGTGAGCATGTCGTTGAGTACCCGCAACGCACCCTGCATGTCTTTGGCGTCAACAAACTCCTGGGCCTCTGCCAGTTTCTTGAAGGTCGCCTCACTCATGGACGGCACACGGCGAGTCTTCTGTCGCGATGCCTCGCTTTCCTCTGCAGCCACAGTAACCCCGCCAACGCCTAACTCCGCCAGAACGGGGCTCAGCAGCAGCAAGCTGGCCGAAAGAACGATACGAGCGAACAGTCTGAACATTGGTTGCCCCCGCTAGTCCTGCAGTTCGAAGGTAATCCGGTTACGGACACCCGCCACGTCGATGGGCTCCCCGTTGACCACCTTGGGCTTGTATTTGAACTTCAACGCAGCCGAGAGTGCCGCGCGATCGAAAATACCCGGAGGCTTGGATTCGATAATTACCGGATCTCGTACCGCGCCGGTCCTGGTAACCACGAATTCCAACAGCACATAACCCTCGATACCACGGGTCTGGGCACGGCGAGGATACACAGGCGCAACCTTCACGATGGGAAGGTACTCGCCATCGGAGCTGAAACCTCCGATTCCGCCGATATTCAGGTCGATGTTGAGGTTGCCGGCGGAGATGTCCACGCCTTGCGAATCGACACTGCTGTCGAAATCCGGTTTGGGCATGTCCGGTGGTGGTTCATCCGGCGGCGGCGGTGGCTTTGGTTTGCGTGTCTTGGTCTGTATGGCCTCGTCTTCCTGCAGCCGCACAAAGTCTACGATGCGGCCCTTTATGCCCTCGTCGAATGGGCTCTTGTCGCTCTTGATCAGCGCCTGCATAAGCAGGAACAAGCCGAAAGTGACGACCAATCCAAGAGAAACACCGACTGCTAAACGGGTAATCATAAGCGGCCCTCCTTACGCTTCGGTGGAAATGGCCACTTCGGTCAGCCCCGCACCGCGCGCGGCGTTGAGCACAGCCATCAGAATCTTCGACTTGGCCTCACGATCGGCCTGAATCACCAGACCACCCTTGGGGTTCTCGGCGTGAATGCGTTCGATGTGCGCTCGCACGGCGCTGGCGTCCACCTTTTTCTTGTCGATCCAGATGTCACCATTACCGCTAATGGCCACCAGCACGCTCACGGTGGGTTTCTGCTCGGCAGTCTGCGCTTCCGGGCGCAGTACGTCGATGCCAGCCTGCTTGATGAAGGTGGCCGTCACGATGAAGAAGATCAGCATGATGAACACCACATCCAGCATGGGCGTCAGGTTGATGTCCGCATCTTCATCGGTTCGGGAAAAGCGGTTAGCTTGCCTACGCATACTTCCTCCGGCGGATCCCTCAGTGGTCCTTTGTCAGGTGGTCTTGAAATATTTCGATCTCGAAATCCACCTTTCGTTTCACGATGGTCGAGCCGAACAAGCCCGATATGGAGGCAATCATACCTGACATGGTCGGGATGGTAGCCATGGATACGCCCGCCGCCATGGAACGGGCGTTTCCGCCCTGTGTAGCCATGGCATCGAACACCGAGATCATGCCCGTTACCGTGCCCAGCAGCCCGAGCAGCGGGCACAGTTGAACACACGTCTGAATCAACGGTAGCGACCCAGTAATTCGATCCGAAGCGTCTGAAATGAGTCGGTCACGTATCTGATCCGCACTCCAGGATCGGCGCTCGCTACGGTCTTCCCAGCTCTGGGTGGCAGACCGGACCAAATCCTTGTGCTCGCTCTGAAAGTACCAGACCCGTTCGAATATCAGCGTCCACATCAAGAAGGTAAGTGCTGCAATCAGCCACAGCACGTTGCCGCCCTGCTCCATGAACGTGATGATCGCGATGTAGGCGTCGTAGATCATCGCTTAGCTCAGTGCCTGACCGGAATCCTCGGCATGCTCGGCAACGATGCCCGCACTTTGCTCTTCGAGTACGTGAAGCACCGACCGGCTTCTGGTAGCCACGATGGAATGCAGCAAGGTGGTGGGAATGGCCACGCACAAGCCCAGCACCGTGGTCATCAGTGCGGTAGAGATACCACCCGCCATGGTCTTGGGATCACCTGTACCGAATAGCGTGATGGCCTGAAAAGTCAGAATCATCCCGATCACTGTCCCAAGCAGCCCGAGTAGCGGCGCGACCACCGAGATCACCTGTATCAATGTGATGTTGCGCGTCAGACTCGGCGTCTCGCCTAGTATGGCCTCGCTGAGCTTGAGCTCCAGGGTTTCGACATCGACGTTTTTGTTGTCGTCGTACACTTTCAGTACTCGACCCAAGGGGTTGTCGTCGCTGGGCGTGCGCGTCTTCTTCTGAGCGTTTACCTTAGCGCCAACCATGTACAGCGTGACCAGGCGCTCCAGCGCCAACAGCACTCCTAGGATACCGCCCAGAATGATCACCGCGCCCACATAGCCACCCTGGCCATCGCAGAAGGGCAGATAGCACTCGCCTTTGGCGATGCCGCCGAACGGTGAGCCTACTCGCTCGCCCACGGTGGCCGCCTGAATCAGCAGCGATAGTAGGGATCCGCGCGTGGGATCCACGGCAAACTGCACCACCTCGCCAGCGTCGGCGTCCTGCAGATCTTCCGCAGTGCTGGTGTAACGGCCGGCCGGCTGGCGTGCCAGCTCCGTGAGCGAGCCATCATCGATGTCGTACTGTATGTACTCACCGTTGGCAATGAGCGCAAAGGCCCCTACCCGCATAACCTCGGCTTCCTTGCGCTCACCATCCAGCTGCACAATGATTCCAGGGAACCGGGTCACTTTGCCGGATTCGATCATTTCCCGCTGCAGCTCGAACCACAGGGTCTCCATCTCATCGATGGTCGCCAGCTCGCTGGCGGTACCCATCTTGGCGGCCAGGTCACCCAGCCACTCACCACGATTGGGAAGCTCAGCGGAAACTATGGAGCTTTCGAACACGCCGCGAGTATCGCCGGCGACCTGCTGAAGCACGCCAAACAGCTCGCGCAGGGTTCCAAGACGACGGTCGAGCTGCTCCTGCAGGTCACCAATGCGGATTTCGTTTTCTTCAAACTCGGTTTCGAGTCGCTCAGAGCGCTGCTCCTCCCGGCGCCGCTCGGCGCGCGCATCATTCAGCATGCTCTGCTGCCGGGATTTCTCGCGGGTGAATTCCTGCTCGCGTCGCGTATGCTCGCGAGACTCCGTTACCCGGCGCTCATCCACGAGCCGAAGCAGCTCATCTAGGGAATTCGCCTGATTGACTACCAAGCCTGCATCTTCGCCTTCGGCCGCATAGCTGCCGGAGGCCGCAAAGATCATGAGCAGGGTCCATGCTGCTTTTTTCAACGTTTGCTTGTTCATTATTCTGCAGCTCCTGGTACCTGGACGGGCAGCGACAGCATGTCTACAGACAGCTGCTTGCGTGCCATACGGATGCCGTTTCTCACGGGCGTGGTGTACTCGTCACCGAGTTCGACCCATTCGTTATTGGATACATCCCAGCGACCAGTCACTTCACCATCCGGGGTCTGATAGACCAACGCGACCCGGCCGACTTTGAGCACATCGGCCTTCAATTCCGTGCCACCCACGTTGATGGTGTCGCCGTAGGCCTCCATAGTGCGGCCGTATTCGTTTTCTATCTGGTAGGCCCGCAGAATCTGCGAGAACTTCTCGGAGGCTTGCACGTCGGCTCGCTCCATCATTTCTCTCAGACGCTCGATGCGCTCGCTGCGCTCATCGAGCAGAAACGGCAGATCCAATCCTACGAATTGCTCCAGCCCGTCGATCATACGCAGCATCAAGGGCGTGATCTGGCGTTCGATGAGCGTCACCTGGTCAATCGAGGTGGCGAGCTTAGCCATCTCGGTTTCCTGGTTGTTGATCTGGCGCTGCAACTGCCGATTGTAGACTCGCAATCCCTCGATCTCTTTGAGCACGGTCTTGTACTCACTCAAGAGCTTTCGCGTCTCTTCCGTGAGCGCATCGATCTTTGCTTGCGAGCGCTTCGCCTGGGCATTGATTCGATCCGATACCGCATAAATGTCATTGAGCGTGGTAGCCATGACATTGCCCGTGGCGGCTAGACCGACAAGCAAAATAGGCACCCAAAGCCTATGGATACGATGTTTTTTCATACGACTTCCTACGGGATTGTCAGAGTTTCTCGATTCGACCCGCTCACGCGGATTCTATTTTTGATCTTTGACCTGTGACTTACGACCTGTGACTTACGACCTGTGACTTACGACCTGTGACGCTGTGACGCGCGTTCGGCTAACCTGTTGTGCGTTGTGGCTAACGTTGAAAACGTTCTGTGCCACCCCCCCTTATTCAGTTGCACCGCACGGCTGCTAAATATCTATCAAAAAATAGCCCCGTCTCTGGTCCAGTCCACAGTCAGTTTTAGGTTTGGTGACGCCCGTTGCCCCAGTATTGCTGGCGACCGCTGTGCCGCACAGATCTACTGAAATACGGGGTATATGCGACCACGCGCGATTCGTGCCCCGCCCCTATTCCATCGGGCGAAGCATCAACAAACACCCCATGGAAGTCAAGCTTGACGCCGCGCCGGAGCGTTGACCGACTCTCGACTACGACAAGTTCTCTGCAAATAGCGCCAGCGTGCGCTCTCGAGCCTGGGCAGACGCGTGTTCATCGTAGCTGGCCCGATGGTCGCAGTTGAACCCGTGGTCGGCCGGATAGACGTATACCGGGATGTCCGGTTGCGCCGCTTTCACCTTGTCCACATCCGACATGGGAATGTGAGCGTCCAACTCCCCGAAATGCATGATTACCGGACAGCGCGGCGTACGATCTGCCTCCGCCGCGAGCCCCCCCCCATAGTAAGAAGATGCCGCAGCCACACCGTTGAGCTCGCAGGCCGAGCGCCAGGTCAAAAGGCCTCCGAAACAGTAGCCCACAACCCCGACCTTGCCATGCACGCTGGCCGCATCGATGGCAGCCTGCAAATCCTTGAGGGCCGCGTCGTGATCGAGCTTCTGGAACGCGATCTCGATGCCTGCGCCCATATCGGCGTCTTCGTAGCCAAGCTCTATGTTGCGCTCGACCCGGTCGAAGATCTGCGGCGCGATGGCAAAGTAGCCTGCTTCGGCGTAGCCATCCACCACCTCGCGGATATGCGAGTTAACGCCGAAAATTTCCTGGATGACCACTACCGCACCTTTGGGTGCGCCCGTCGGGGCGGCCTGGTAGGCGCCCAGCGTGAAGCCATCGTCGGCCGTGATCTGTGCTGCTTCCCCCATGATTTTTGTCCTTCCGATTACGTAAAGCGGAACGAACCATAGCCCATTGGCGATACCAGGCCTAGGGGGCGCGGCCGGCTGCCGGTTTCATCATCACTTCACGCCCCGGCGCAACCGCACAATGCCCTGCTTCACGTCGCCCGCGACTATGACAAAATGATTACATTGTGACGATTCGATGACGCGGAGCGATCCACAATAAGTGGCTGGCGCCGCAAATTGCGGCGTTTCTACGATGTCATCTAGCTGTCACAATTCTGCGCTGTAATTGTCCGCATGCACTCTGGAGCTCTCAGCACAGCTATGGCGGCCAACACCATCCTACTGGTCGAAGACGAAGCCGAGATTCGCGAGCTGGTGTGCTTCACCCTCGTGCGCGCCGGCTACCAGGTCGTAGAGTGTGCCACCGCCGACGATGCCCTCGCCCGCCTGGACGGCCAGCTACCCAGCTTGCTGGTGCTCGACTGGATGTTGCCCGGCATGAGCGGCGTGGATCTGGCTCGCCGCCTGCGCCGCGACGAGCACACGGCCCAACTGCCGATCATCATGCTCACTGCCCGCGGTGAGGAAACCGACAAGCTGAAGAGTTTCGATTCGGGTGTGGACGACTACGTGACCAAGCCGTTCTCGCCGCGCGAGCTCACCGCCCGTGTCAAAGCCCTGCTGCGACGCAGTGGGGCCCCGGATGACGGAATCGTCGAAAGCCACGGCATCCAACTCGACCTGTCCGGGCATCGTGTGCTGATTGGCGGCGAGCAGGTGAGCGTTGGGCCCACTGAGTTTCGCATGCTGGAGCTTTTCGTAGCCAACCCCGGGCGTGCGTTCAATCGGTCGCAGCTGTTGGACCGCGTGTGGGGCCGGAGCGTCTATGTAGAGGAACGCACGGTGGACGTACACGTGCTGCGTCTGCGCAAGGTACTCAAGGAATTTCATCTTTCTCATCTCATCGAGACGGTACGCGGTGTGGGGTATCGGTTTGCTCCCGAATAGGACATCTGCAACGTGCTGAACGGCGACCTGCGCAGGCTAGGCTTGCTGCTGGGAGCAGCATTCATTCTTGGCATTCCGTTTGGCGTTGCCGGCTGGACCTTGTTTGCGGCTGCACTGTTTTTCATTTTCGGCCAGCAGCGCGAATTCAAGGAGCTGGAACGCTGGTCTCAGCACCCCCTCACCCGTCCCCAGCAACAGCGAGAATCGTGGCAGGACATTGCCAGTACCTTATTTCGGTCGCTGTCCAACTCGCGAGGGCGCACGCATGCCGCGCTACGGCAGTTGGAAGACATGCGCACACTATCCGAAGCGCTCCCCGACGCCGCCGTGGTATTAGATGGCAACGGCAACATCGAACGGCACAATCAGGCTGCTGAGCGGCTGCTCAAGCTGACGACGGCGGACCGTGGCGCCAATCTTGCTGCATTGATTCGGCAGCCGGATTTCATCGCCCTGCTCCGCGGTCAGTTGGGCGAAGAGCTGATCGAGTTCTCTTCCCCTTTCGAGGAAGCCACCCGGCTCGAGGCCCGGCGAATACGCTTTCCCGACGAACGCGTACTCGTGCTGGTTCGCGACGTTACCCAACTCAATCGCCTGCTGAGCATGAGGCAGGACTTCATCGCCAATGTGTCCCACGAGCTGCGTACACCGCTCACCGTCATCGTGGGCTATATCGAAACGCTGACCAACGAGGACCTAGACCCGGATCCCGTGCGGGACCTGGTGCAGAAGCTGGCCTCACCGAGCAAGCGCATGCAGGCGCTCGTAGACGATCTGCTGCTGCTCACCCGGCTGGAAGCAAGCCCCAATCCCACAGAGGCGGAGCTGATCGCCGTGAACATGAACAGCCTGATTGAATCCGTGGTGGTGGATGCACAGGCGCTCAGTCAGGGCAAACACGAATTTCGCCTGGATCTGGATTGCGAGTCGGCCGTTCTGGGTATCGAAAGTGAGCTACACAGCACGTGCTCCAATCTGGTTTCCAACGCGGTGCGCTATAGCCCTGATGGCGGTGTTATCGAGGTTTCATGGAATGCCATCGGTGATAGGGCGCGGTTTAGCGTAAGTGACCAGGGTATCGGTATTCCGCCCGAGCATCTATCGCGCCTGACCGAGCGATTTTATCGAGTTGATCTTGCCAAAGCGCGCACGCGTGGGGGCACCGGTCTCGGGCTGGCCATCGTCAAACACGTATTGAAACGACACAACTCATTTCTAGAGGTGGAAAGCGAACTCGCCCGCGGAAGCAGATTTTATTTCGACATCCCAGCACAGCAACTAAACGGTGACACCGCACCCTTGCGGGAAGCACACAAACACTGGTCCAAGGAGAAACCATGAGATTCGTTCGTACCTTGCTCTGCGTAACCATGACGCTGGCGTTGAGCGCCCATGCAGCCGAAGAGCTGCCCGAGTATCAACGGGTAAGCGGCGTATCGGGAAATCTATCGAGCACCGGCTCAGACACGCTGGCGAATTTGATGACATTGTGGACCGAGGGGTTCAAACGTGAATACCCCAACGTCAACATTCAGGTGCAGGCGGCGGGTTCATCAACAGCACCCCCGGCGCTCACCGAGGGTACGTCAAACTTCGGCCCAATGAGCCGGCTCATGAAAGACAAGGAAGTAGAGGCTTTCGAGGCCCGCTTCGGTTACAAGCCAACGGGGATTCGCGTCGCCATCGATGCGCTGGCGGTATACGTACACAAGGATAATCCCCTGGAATCGATGAGTATCGACCAGGTAGATGCCGTATTCTCCGTCACCCGCCGATGTGGGGCTGCACAAGACATTTCCCGCTGGTCGGGTCTGGGACTGGGCGACAACTGGTCCGATCGTCCGATTCAGCTGTACGGCCGCAACTCGGTCTCCGGCACCTACGGCTACTTCAAGAAGGTGGCACTGTGCTCCGGCGACTTCAAGAACAGCGTCAACGAGCAGCCCGGGTCGGCATCCGTGGTGCAAGCGGTTGCTTCCTCGCTCAATGGCATCGGTTATTCGGGAATTGGTTACATCACCTCCGGCGTCAAAGCCGTTGCCCTTTCCGAAGAAGCCGGCGGCGAAGCGGTGGCGGCCACGCACGAGAACGCGCTGAGCGGCGACTACCCGTTGGCTCGATACCTGTACGTCTACGTTAACAAGAAGCCGGGCACGCCGCTGTCTCCGTTGGAGATGGAGTTTTTCAAGCTGGTGCTGTCACGCGAGGGTCAGGAAATCGTTGCCAAGGACGGCTACATCCCGGTCTCCGCACGCGTGGCCAGCCGCGAACTCAGAAAGATTCAATAGCACGGTTTTGCCGGAACTATCTCCACGGGAGCAGACATGTCGGCACTAGCTGAGCTATCCACATTGCCGAAGCACCGACGCTTGGTAAACACCGTTACCCGGCACGCGGTTTCCCTCGGCGGGGCAGCGGCCATCGGTGCGATCGCACTGATCTTCTTCTACCTACTCTGGGTGGTTGCTCCCATTCTGGCGCCCGCTTCCATTGAACATGCGCAGTCGTATGATATCGACGGAGAACGCGCGCTCCTGCTGGAAGCCAACGAAAGCGGTGAGATCGGCCTGAGATTCTCGGCGGCCGGTGACGCGCTGTTCTTCGACCTGCAGGACGGGAACAAGCTCTCGGAGTTGAACCTGGCCGAATCCGCAAGGTCTGTGAAGCGTGCCTATCCCGGCGGTGCAACCTATGCGGTGCTCACCGGGGACCATCAGCTCGCGTTGTTTGAGGCGAGCTATCCGGTGAGTTTTGAGGGCGACCGCCGTGTGGTGAAGCCCAGCCTACAGGCAGTGTTTGAAGACTGGGTGGATCTCGGCGAGGTTCGGGATTTCGACGTTGCCTATGACGACTTCGAAGTGACCATCGTCAGCCTTGAAGAGAACACGCTCACCGTCACCCATTACCGGGATGCCGAAGCGGGATATCCGTTGGAGTTCCCCCGCCGTGGAGAGATCTCTCTGGATAGAAGCTACCAACGGGTGCTATTAGGCGCCAGGGCCACTTGGGTCTATCTGCTGGCCGAAGACGGAACGGTGGAAATTTTCGACCTCAGGCGCAAAACGGCCCCCAAGCAGATTTACCTGGGCAAGCTGGTCCCTGACGGCAGTGCGGTTACGGCGCTGGAGCCTTTGCTGGGTCGTTACTCTCTGCTGGTAGGTGACGACAGTAACAATATCGCTCAATGGTTCCTGATCCGAGGCGAGTTTGGCTACACCATGGAGCACATTCGCGACTTTGCGCTGGATGCGCCGGCGACGCGCATCGTTCCAGAGCCCAGGCGAAAAGGTTTCGCCGCCGTGGACGCCCAGGGCACCGCGTATCTCATGTACACCACCTCACAGCAGACGCTGGCGAAGAAAGAATTGGGCAGCGCCGGGTTGGTTACCAGCAGCATCGCACCCCGTTCGGACCTGCTGCTGACATCGAATGCCGGCGGCACCATCAATGCTTTTGCACTTCACAACGAGCACCCAGAGATCTCCTGGTCGGCGCTGTGGTCCAAGGTCTGGTACGAGGGGTACCCTGAGCCGGTGTTCAGTTGGCAGTCCTCGTCAGCCGATAATGATTTCGAAGCCAAGTTTTCGCTCATGCCGCTGCTGTTCGGCACGCTCAAAGCTGCTTTCTACGCCATGGTGTTCGCGGTCCCCATTGCGATCATGGGCGCCATATACACGGCCTACTTCATGGCGCCTTCCATGCGCCGGGTGGTCAAGCCGGGTATCGAGATCATGGCCGCACTGCCCACCGTGATCCTCGGCTTTCTTGCCGGGCTGTGGTTAGCCCCACTGATCGAGGCGAACCTCGCCGCCGTATTGAGCATGTTCGTGATCCTGCCGGCTGCCGTGCTCCTGACGGCCGTCGTCTGGATTCGCCTGCCCAGCCGTCTCACGCAACGCCTGGAGGGTTGGTACGGGCTTTTGATCATGCCGGTGATCGCCCTGGCGGTTGGCGCCTCATTCTGGCTGGGTCCGCTCGTGGAGACCTCGCTCTTCGGCGGCAACGCACGGGCCTGGTTCCTCGACGTCCTCGGTCTCGGCTACGACCAGCGCAACGCCCTGGTGGTTGGCTTGGCAATGGGATTGGCCGTCATTCCCCACATTTTCGCGGTGGCCGAAGACGCTATCTACGGGGTGCCCACCCACCTCGTAAACGGGTCGCTGGCACTCGGTGCCACGCCGTGGCAGACCCTGGCCCGCGTGGTCATTCTCACGGCCAGCCCCGGCATCTTTTCCGCGGTCATGCTGGGCCTGGGCCGCGCGGTGGGTGAAACCATGATCGTGCTGATGGCTACCGGCAACACGCCGGTGATGGATCTCAACATATTCCAGGGCATGCGCACCTTTGCCGCCAACATTGCCGTCGAGCTGCCCGAATCCGAGGTGAACAGCACTCACTACCGCATTCTGTTTCTGGCTGCGTTGGTTCTGTTCGTCATCACCTTCGTATTCAACACCGCCGCCGAAGTCGTACGCCATCGTCTTCGCGTTCGTTATGGAAACCTCTAGGCTATGCTAAAAGAACGACAAACCAGCGTGCGTTCATGGCTCGCCTCCGGCGAGCCATGGGTGTGGGCAAATGCGGCTGCAGTAGGCATCAGCGTGGTCGCGGTGGCGGGCCTGCTGCTGCTCATCGCTATCCGGGGGCTGGCACATTTCTGGCCGGCAGAGGTTCGCCTGATAAATTTCACAGATCAGTTCGGCCAAGCCCAGGTTGCCATGGGAGAACTGGCCGATATGGAATCCCTGACACCTCAGCGTTACGCGGAAGTATTCGGCAGCAGCGATCCTCAAACCGAAATTGTGCAGCGCTGGCTGCTGAAAACGGGCAACAGGCGTTACTCTCCGCCCGACTTCCAATGGCTGTTCGAACGGGACGTGTCGAGCATCGAGTACCCGGAGCACGCGGTGGTGCTGGAGCGTATGGAATGGGGCAATGCCTATGGCTTCCTCGTCTCCGTATACGACGGCGATCGTCAGGTGACCTCGGGGGATCTCTGGGCAGCATTTCAACAACGTCTGGAGCGCGCGCGCGACATTCGCTTGCAGATCGAAGAACTCGAGCAAGGCACGCTCAATCGCATCAACTACCAGCTTGAGAGACTGCGGCTGGAGCGCCGATCGCTGGAGTTCGCCGGTGAATCCGCCAGCCACCTTGCACCCGAGGAAGCCGATCTCAACGCCGACTATCTGGTCTCAGAGAGCCAATTGCGGGATCTCTATACCAGCCTGCAGCGAGACAACATCGAACTACG
>CENY01035702.1_pt1 | contig 22193 bp, 22 predicted proteins | sample 356181 | NCBI WGS metagenome assembly CENY01 (sample SAMEA2619840, study PRJEB7988) | marine metagenome | isolation source: saline water (ENVO:00002010), including
TCATGAGCCGGCCAGCGGAGGAAGGCGTATACAAATACGCTGTGCAATTAGGTGAGGGCAGGCCTACGCTGGTGGTCTTGGGCGTAGTGGTGCTCCTGTTTGGCATCTATCCGGCTCCGTTGATCGACATCATTCGCGACGCCTTGCGCATCGCTGCCGGCTAGCTAGAACGGCAGGGGTCCGTTGGCTGCTACCGGGTGGTAACGATGCCCTGGTCGATGAGCGCGTCGATCTCGGCATCGCCAAACCCTACCTGGTTGAGCACTGCCTTCGTATCCTCGGCGAGCTCTGGAGCCGGTCCCTTGGGTCCGACGTCTGCCGTCTTGAAGCGAAACGGTGAGTTCACCGTTCGGTAGCTGCCCAGTTCCGGGTGCTCGATTTCCGGAAACATGCCGATGGCATGGGCCTGAGCGTCTCTGGATACTTCGTCCAGCGTCAGCACCGGACCCCAGATGATGCCCAGCTCGTCGAAGATCTCTCCCCACTCGTCTCGACTCCGAACCGACAGCGCCTCGTCCACGCCATCCACCAGCTCCGGCATGCAGTGGTAGCGGTCTATGGGTGTTTGATAGCGCTCGTCGTCAATCCAGGCTGCTCTGTCGATGGCCCGGCACAGGCGCGGCCAGGCGTCTGGGTCGAGCATGTTGAACACCACCCACTTGCCGTCACGACAGGGGTAGCGGTTGGCCATTGGCGTGAGCTGGTGGTGGCGCGAGCGCCTGCGTACGGGCGCGCCATCGATGACCGTAGTGCCAAAGTCGGTGGCCTGCGTCCAGATAGCGGTTTCGAACAGGGACGTTTCCACCACCTGCCCTTCGCCGCTCCGTTCGGCCAGGCGCAATGCTGCCAGTATCGCTCCAAGCAGCGAGAGGCCCGCTGTGTGGTCTCCCTGAGCTGGCCGCGCCATGGGCACGATGCCGTTGTCGCCCTCCCGGGAAGCGTCATAGAGCCCGGAGCGGCCGAAAAATGCGGTGACGTCGTAGCCGGGCCGCCAGGCATCGGGACCCGTGGTGCCGTAGCCGGTAAGGGTCGCGTGCACCAGCGCGGGGTTATGCGCGAACAGGGAGTCGGGATCCAGTGAGAACCTGCGTTGCCGCTCGATGAGCAGGTTGCACATGAACACCTGGGCGTGGGCCACCAGTTGGTGCAGGACTCGCTGGCCGGCCTCTGTGTCGATGGCAACCGTTATGGACCGCTTGCCACGGTTGTCAACGTCGAACTGGCAATCCACGTCGCGCAGCGGCCCGTCCACCTTGGGCTTGCGGGTCATGCCGCGATTGGGGTCCCCGGTCAGCGGTTCCACTTTGACCACGTTGGCGCCCAGGTCTGCAAGGATTGCGCTCGCACTGGGTGTTGCCATATAGCTCTCTACGGTGACGACGGTGACGTCTTCGAGTGGGGCTGCCAACGCGCCCTCCTAACCTACTGCAAAGGTGTAATTGTTCACGAAAATCACCACGGGCGCGAGTGTGCCTGGGTGTGCTGCGCGGGCTACGGTCAGGCTGAACCCGGGGTGAACGGCACGCGCCACTCGTTTCGGGCGCTATGGTAACCTTGCGGCGCATGTGGAAATCGTCCTGCCATCACCTGGGTTTGCTGTTGTGGCTTGCCGCGCCGTTTGCTGTGTCGGATAGCGTTGTGGGCGATATCGCGACGGAGGATCCGCGGACGCTGGTGTACGGTATGTGGGCCTCCAAGGGGTCGGTGTTTTCTATCGAGGAAGTAGACGGGCGCCTGCAGGCGCACGTGGTGGCCATGAAGAAGCAGAATCGTCTGGACAAGAAAAACCCCGAGCCGGAGTTGCGCACCAGGCCCGTGCGGGGTCTTCAGCTGCTCAGCGACTACAAATTTTCCCGCGGCGCCTGGCGCGGTCGGATCTACGACCCCGCCAGCGGCAAGACCTTCAAAAGCCATATGAAGCGTGACGCTGCGGGCAACCTCAGGGTGAGGGGATTCATCGGTATCCAATGGTTTGGCAAAACTCAGATATTCGAGCCCGTGAGCGTTTGCAGCGAGCGAATCGTCAGCATGCTTACGTCGGCCGATCTGGGACACCTGTGTTGACCGCATTAGGGGGCAACGCTGAGTCTTAGCATCGAGCCCGTCTCCGGTCGGCGAGGTATCAACGACTTCGTCAGCGCGCCCAGCTATGTATATTCGGATGATCCGCACTGGGTCCCGCCGCTGAAGTTCGAACGCAAAGGCGGGCTGTCATCCAAGCACCCTTTTTTTCAGCACGCGCGCTGGCAGCCCTTCGTTGCGTATCGGGACGGCCGCCCGGTGGGCCGCATCTCGGCTCAGGTGGACACCCTGTTCCAGGAGCGCCACGATCCATCGGGTGCGTTCTTCGGCTGTTTCGAAAGCCCACCAGACGATGCCGTCATCGACGGCCTGTTCGATGCCGCCGAGGACTGGGCCAGAGCGCAGGGCTGCAAGCGGTTGCTCGGTCCGTTCAACCTGGGAATCAATCAGGAAGTCGGTGTGCTGGTGGACGGTTTCTACGCGCCGCCCTGCTTCCTGATGGGCCATGGTCGGCCCTACTACCCCCGTGCCCTCCAGCAGCGCGGATATGACGAGGCAACCCGCATGCTCGCCTACGAGCTGCCCATCGTATTCGACACGCCCCCGATCATGGCCTCCATGCTTCGCTACGTGAGCGGGCGCGTGACGGTTCGACCTCTCGAGCGCAAGCGGCTGGAGTCAGAACTGGAGCTGCTGCGTGACATCTTTAACGATGCATGGGCCAACAACTGGATGTTCGTGCCCTGGACATCCGAGGAGTTTCAGGCGGTGGGGCGTGAGATTCTGATGCTGGTGCCAGATGACTTTCTGCAGATAGTGGAGGTCGACGGCGAACCGGCCGCGTTCATCGTCATGATCCCGAACCTCAATGAGGTGATCGGAGACCTGAATGGGCGGCTGCTGCCCTTGGGTTGGGTAAAGTTGTTGTGGCGGCTCAAAGTTCGCTATCCCACCAGCGGCCGGGTGCCGTTGATGGGCGTGCGCCGGCGATATCAGGGTTCACGGCTTGGCGCGGGACTCGCCATGTGTTGCATCGACGCGCTGCGTGAACCTTCCCGCCTGGCCGGTCTCCGGCGCGCCGAGTTGTCGTGGATACTGGCAGACAACAAAGGCATGCGTAGCATCCTCGAGGCGATGGGCGCTCGTGTAACCAAAACCTATGCCATGTTCGACAAAACGCTAGGGGAGCCGGGTGTCTGAGTCGTTGGTTTCCGCCGTCGTGCTCGCCGGGCAGCGCGCGCGGACCACACCGCTTGGCGAGGCCGCCGGTGTGGCAGCCGACGTGTTGGTGCCCGTCGCGGGGCGTGCTTCCCTGGAGTGGGTGGTGGCGGCCCTGGACCAGGCTCAAGGCGTACAGCTGCGCGTGCTGGTCGGGCCCAACCGCTCGGCCTTGAATACCGTGCCGGCTCTGGTGGATCTGTTGCAGGGCCCCGACGTGAGCTGGCTTGAGCCGGATGGGGATCCGGCATCCAGCGCCATCAGTGGAGTGCGTAATCTGGCGCCACCTGTGCTGGTGACCGCTGGCGATCATGCCCTGCTCAGCGCCGCGGTGGTGGAGCGATTTTGCGCCGAAGCACGTGACTTGGGCGCAGACTTCGTGGTTGGGCTGGTGCCCTACGAGCGGGTTCGCGCGGCGTTTCCAGAAAGCCGGCGCACCGTGCTCAAATTCGCCGGCCAACCCTGCTGTGGTGCCAACCTGTTTTTGCTCAATAACGCCACGGGCGTGCGCGCTTTTGAGTTCTGGCGGGCACTGCAGCAGCATCGAAAACAGCCTCGCCGCATTGCCCGGGCCCTGGGGTTGGGTCTATTGTTCAGGTACGTTACACGGCGGCTGACGCTCGCCGCCGCGCTGGCTGTGCTGTCGGCTAAAGCCGGCTGCCAACTGGGTGCCGTGATGGTGCAGGATCCGGTGGTGGCTGTGGATGTCGACTCAGTGGCCGATTGGCAGCTCGCGGAGAAGATCATGTCCGGAGAGTATCCGTAGTGAATGCAGCAGCATTACCACGCCGGTGGGTGGTACAAGGCGGCAAACGCCTGCTGCGCGGCATTGGCCGGTTTCAGGCGGCACGCTCCAAGGTGGGAACGGGTCCGTTTCTCGATCCCGCCGAGTTTCCGTGGGTGGGTGAATTCGAATCCCGGCTGGAAGACATACAGCGGGAACTCGAGCAGGTTCTGGAACGACCGGAAGAGATCCCGGCGTTTCACCAGCTCTCGCCGGATCAGAAGCGTATCTCCAAGGGCGAGAACTGGAAGACGTTCGCGTTTTGCGTATTCGGTATCAAACTGGAAGAGAACTGCGCGCGCTGCCCGGCCACGGTGGAAGCCCTGGAGCGCCTGCCCGGATTGCAGAACGCCTGGTTCTCCATACTTGCTCCCCAGTACCACATTCCACCCCACAAGGGACCTACCCGAGCTGTGATTCGTGTCCACCTGCCCCTGGTGGTTCCGGAAGCCGCGGACGATTGCTGGTTGCGCGTAGACGACCAGGTGCGCAGCTGGAAAGTGGGCCAGTGCATGCTGTTCGACGACACCTATGAGCATGAGGTGCGCAACGATACCGACGACATGCGCGTGGTGCTGTTCGTAGACGTTGACCGGCCATCAGATCTGGTGGGGCGCTGGTTCAACCGTCTCATTGTTGCGCTGGTTCGCAGCAGTGCCTACGTGAGAGATCCGCTGAACAACCTGGCCGCCTGGAACCGCCGCAATCGGGCGGCGGATCAGGGGTCTTGACGCTCCTCTTGACGGTCCAGGGTAAAACCTAGACCCTTCGCGTTTTTGCTGCCGGGGACTCCATGAAAGTCATCATTTTGAGCGCGGGTCAGGGGCGCCGATTGCTGCCGCTCACCGCTGGGATGCCGAAATGCGGCGTTGAGATCTGCGGCCGCAGCCTGCTGGAGTGGCAGCTTCGAGAAATCGCGCAATGTGACGTGGACGAAGTAGTGGTGGTCAGCGGGTTCCACGCGGAGTACGTGGACGAGCTGGTGGAGCGGATGGACATGGTGCCTGTGCGTACCCTGCACAACCCCTTCTACGATGCCAGCGACAACCTGGGAACCTGCTGGGTGGCGCGGCACGAGATGCAGGGCGACTTCATCATTCTCAACGGAGACACACTCTTCGAGTCCGGCATCATGCAGAAATTGCTGGCCTCGGAGGTAGATGCCCCCATCACGTTGGTGACGGATCGCAAAGGCGATTACGACGAAGACGACATGAAGGTGGTGGTGGAAGGCAACCGGTTGCAACGGGTAGGCAAGCGGTTGGCGCTGGATACGGTGAACGGAGAGTCCATCGGCATGATGGTGTTCCGCGATGGTGGTCCTGAACTCTTTGTTCGCACCATTGAAGGGCTCATGAGAACCGATCGGGGCCTGAAAATGTGGTATCTGTCGGCCATCGACGGCCTGGCCCAGGAGGGTCAGGTGAGCACCTGCGATATTCACGGGCTTTCGTGGTGCGAGATTGACGACCGTGGCGACCTAGACAACGCGGCAAACGTAGTGAGTGCCTGGAACGGAGGGGAAGATTCGTGAATCAGACCGCCGAGAAATTCGGGTACCCGCAGACGCTCATTCATGAGTACGAGCACTGGCTGGTGTTGCTGCGGCAGCAGCAGGTTACGCTGGGGTCGCTGGTACTGGTATGCAAAGACGCAGCCACGCGCTTTTCCGATGTGAGTCAGGGGGCCTTCACGGAACTGCACGACGTGATAGGCGCTATCGAGAGAGCGCTGGGCGCTGCTTATCACTACGACAAGATCAACTATCTAATGTTGATGATGGTGGATCCGGACGTTCACTATCATGTTATCCCGCGCTACGAGCAACCCCGAGAGTTTCAGTCTGTGGAGGTGAGAGACCAGGGGTGGCCAGGGCCTCCGGCGTTGGCGGCGTTCGTGGAGCTGGGGGCGGACGAAGAGCAGGCGCTGATCGCTTCGCTGCGCGCCGCCTGGCGCTAATCGACTTCTACAGATTCTTCTTCACAAGCTGTGGCGTTCTACTGTGTGATGATTTCGACGCCGCCCGTTCCGGCGCTCACAAGTCGGCGCGACTCGGTGTCGTACTCCATCTCGTTGCTGCGCATGACAGTTTGAGCGTCTCGAATTTCAGCATTACCGGACAGCCTAATGAGGCCGTTGGCGATGTCGTACTCCAATCTTTCCGCCGAGCCGTACGTACGCTCATTGGTTTCGTCATCTTCTACCCAGAATCTTGCCGGCGTGCCGCTGGCAATAATCGTGATGGGATCGTCGATATCGCCATGCAGTTCGGCGGTGACCGAGCTGACTTGGTAGTACGGCGCGGTGAGCTGGAAATTACCTTTAAAATTAAGGACTTCGGCGGCATCCGACTCCCATGCTTGGTCGGCCGTTACAACTATTGTATCTTCGGCGTCGAGCGCTGGCAGTGTGGCCGCGAGCAGGTTGACAGGCAACGCAAACAAGGCAAACAGGGCCAATTTGAGCGTGGCAAACAACGAACGTCCTTGCCCGGGAAAGGTTCTAATCATACCGCAGCGGGCCATTTACCGCTGGCACCTCTAAGTTGGTGTGCCGAGGGTTTAGACAGCTGATCATCAATAAATATCTGGTGCGTGAAGTGGCGGTGCCGTTCGTGGCGGTGGGTGCCATTCTGACGGCAATCTTCACCACCTACAGCATGACCCGCTTCCTCGACAAGGCGGCCGATGGCCTGCTCAAAACTTCGGAGGTGTTGCAGCTCACCGCACTGAAGTCGCTGATCGCTCAGGAAGTGTTGTGGCCCGTTAGCTTGTTTGTGGCGCTGGTTATTGCCTTGGGCCGGCTCTACAGTGATTGGGAGATGACGGCATTGCGTTCTTTCGGGTTCGCCGAGCATCGAATCCTGCTGCCGATTCTGTCTCTCGCGGCAGTACTGGCCATCATCGTCGGCGTGTTCAGTTTTGCCGGCCGGCCTTGGGCCTATGCGCTGCTCTACGAGCTTGAAGCCCAGGCGGAAGCCACCTCAGAGCTCGATCGCATCAAGCCGGGGCGGTTCTATCTGTACGACGACGACACCCGTGTGGTCTTCATTGAAGATGTCCCCGAGCGGGGTGAGCGCGTGAGCGGGTTGTTCATCCGCTCTCGTGAAGGGGACGACATCCAACTCATCTCAGCGCCCGATGGACTGGTGAAGGAATTTGCCACCCCCGACAGCCATGAGCTCACGTTGCTTGACGCGCAGGTGTTCAAGAGTTCCGGCCAAGGCAGCGACTTTCTCGGTGTGTTCGGTAGTTTCCGCATGCTGGTTCCCGTGGCCGCTGTGGAGCCAATTGGCCGCAAGCCCAAAGCGCTGAACTCCCTGACCCTGCGCGGCTCCAGCTCGCCGCTGGATCAGGCCGAGTACCAGTGGCGTCTTTCTGCGCCGGTATCCACCATGTTGCTGGCCTTGCTGGCAGTTCCGTTGGGCCGGTCGCGGCCCCGCCAGGGGCGCTTCGCGCGCCTGACGGCAGCGGTGGTCATCTATGCGGTGTATTTCAATTTACTGGGCATCGGCCGCACCTGGGTCGAGCAGGGTGCGACCGATGCGCTGTGGGTGGTCTCATCGGGTTTCGCCGTGTTCGTGCTGGCGCTGTACCTGCCTTGGCCGCGCATCGGCAAGCGGTTGGGTCTGCGCTTGTGATGCACATCGACCGATACCTGGTGAGTGTCTTGCTGGTGGGCGCGGCCCCCGTCTTGCTTCTGCTTCTGGGTCTTTTCGGGTTCGTCACATTGGCGGAAGAACTCGAGGACGTTGGTACCGGGCGATTCGAGGATGCGGACGCAGTGCGCGTAGCCCTGCTCAGCCTGCCGCGGATAGCCATAGATCTCCTGCCAGTGGCCACCCTGCTGGGCGGGGTGATGGCGTTGGGGGGGCTCGCGGCGGAGCAGGAGCTGACGGCCATGAGGGCGGCGGGCATGTCTGTCTGGCGGCTGGCCGCGCCCATGGTCATGGGGGCCGGTTTGCTGGCCAGCGCGGTCCTGCTTGCGCAGCAGTTTGCCGTTCCGGTGTTGGAAGACGATGCCAGCGAGCTGCGTGCCCGAAAACTCTCCGAGACGGTGCAGGGTGGAGGTGCCGCAGAGTTCTGGACGCGCGACGGCAATCATTTCATTCGGGTGGGCGAGGTGCGTTTTCACTCCGTACCCGCCGACATCGAGATCTACGACCTCGGCGCCGGTGGGACCATAGCGAGCGTGCTGCGAGCTGAGTCGGCAGACGTGCTCGGGCCGGGTCGTTGGCTGCTACATGAGGTGACCGAATCGCGCATCGATGGGACTCAGGTTTCGCAGCGCGCCGAATCGGAACGATCGTGGCAGAGTTTTCTGTCACCTGACCAGATGGCTTCGCTGGTTTCTCCCATTGAGACCCTCACGTTGGCCGAACTCTACCACTACGTGAACTACCTGGAAGCCACCGCACTGAGCAGCCACCAGTATCGGTTTCGCTTGTGGCAGGTGCTGAGCATGCCCATAGGACTGGCGGCCATGTGCCTGCTGGGGTTGCCATTCGTGATGGGTTCCGTGCGGGCGCAGTCGGCGGGTACCCGAATATTGTTTGGCGCCGCGGTGGGCATCGGCTTTTATCTGGTCGAGCAGACCGCGTCCCAGTTTACTTTGCTCTACGAACTGCCAGCAGTGCCCATGGCGCTGTTGCCCGACTCGGTGCTGCTGGGGGCGAGTCTGGTCATGCTGTCTCGCGTGGACTCGGCCTAGGGGGCTCAGGAGAGCTGGTAGTGCTCCTGAGCCTGTTCCTGTACTCCTTGGGGCCCTAGCGAGCGCAGCGTCATCTGCACCTGCCAGGCTTTGTCGCGGTGTTCGACCCGGAAGCTGCGATAGGAAGCGGGTGCGTGCTCATGCACGCTGGATGCCGAGGCTGTGCAGTAGATGCGGCCGCAGTCCGTGGTCAGGCTGGAATTCCGATGTAAATGACCGTGGAGCACTATGTGTGAGGGACTATGTTGGAGAATCGTTTGCAGGTCGTTGGCATCCGTGAGCGCCTTTCGCCAGCTGCAAGCGCCGGGTAGCGGTGGGTGATGAATGGCCAGCACGCGGAATCGCTGCTGGTTGTCCATCAGGTGCTGGTTGATGCGGGAACGTTGCGCTTCACCCAGTGTTCCAATCGCCCCCCACCACGGAGCCGGGTGGGCGCTGGACGCTGCCACCAGCACGGCATCACGGTGCTGCTCGCAGCCCGGAAAGCCAGCTGCGGGTTCGTCGTCGCTAGCGTCGCCGGGCACATCGGCCAGATAGTCGCCATAAGCTTCCCGGGCCAGCGCCCAGGACTCGGGGTGGTAACAGTCGTGATTGCCTGGAATGAGACGAACGCGGTCGGCCGGACCGAGTCGGGCTAGCCACTCGCGCGCTTCGGCAAATTCCGAGCGCAGGCCGATGTGCACCAGATCGCCGGTGACCACGATGAGATCTGGAGATTGGGCGCGCACATCGGCCGTTATGGCCTCCAGGGCTTCGCTGCGGTGTCGGTGGCGCCGGTTACGGTACCAGGACTGATATCCCAACAGGCGTTTGCCCCGCAACTGGCTGAAGCGGACCCCATCCAGCGTGGACAGGTGCGGATCGGTGAGATGTACGATGTGCATAGGGCCTTAGTCTTTGCGAGAGTCACGCCAGCGTGTCTATAATCCGCGCGCCCGGGCGTATGTCGACACCGAACAAGGATCCAAGTGAGCGAGAAGCGGCGATTGTAACATGGGAGTTTACGCGCTCATTCTCGGCGAGTCCGACGTGAAGTTGTGGGGGCTGACCCCATACCAGCGGCTTGAACGTCAGATTGCCGAACTCCCCGATTGCCGACTGATTGGCGGTCTGGGTGACCTGCCTGATGGGGCCGAGGTGCTCTGCGTGCGTGCGGATTTCATCTACGAAACACGCACGTTGCTGCGCCTCATGGACCACGCGGATTCGGTGCTCTACTTCGACGCACAGCCAGCTGCGGGGTTCTGCGCCGGTGAGCTCGCGCCAGCATTGGCCGCCGGATTTGAGGATGGGACTCTGGAAGGGTTTGCCTCGGTGCGGCCCGCGGATCTGGCGGCCTATGAAGACAACCTGAGAAAAGCGGAGGAGCCACTGTTGCTGCCGGTAGAGGTAGATCAGCGCGACGCCCTGCAGGACAGGCTCTACGGGCGCTCCTACAAGGGAATCACTGATCTTGTCACCAAATGGTTTTGGCCCCGTCCCGCCAGGCGCATGGTGCGATGGTGCGCCTCGCTTGGCATAACGCCCAACATGGTTACGTTAACAGGCTTGTTGCTCGTCGTGTACGCAGGTTACGCCTTCTATCTGGGTGACTATTGGCTGGGCCTGACGGCTGGCTGGTTCATGACCTTTCTGGATACCGTGGACGGCAAGCTCGCCAGGGTGACCATCAAGTCCAGCCGCATCGGCCACGTGCTGGATCACGGCATGGACATCATTCACCCGCCGTTTTGGTACCTGCTGTGGGGAATGTCGCTGCAGGGCCCGGTGTTCGGGTGGCCACTGGCCGACCTGTACTGGTGGACTTTCGCGGGCTACATCGGTGGTCGGTTGATCGAGGCTGCATTTCACGGATTGGGTAGTTGCAGCCTGTTTGATTGGCGACCCTTCGACGCCTACTTTCGATTGGTGACGGGCCGCCGCAATCCGTGTCTCATCATCATGACGGTCGCCCTGTTGATTGGTAGTCCGGAAGCTGCGTTCATCGGCGTGGTGGGTTGGACCGTGTTTTCGTCGGCGATCCTGCTGCTGCGCCTTGCCCAGGCAAGCGCCATTCGCATGGTCGACGGACCGCTGGTTTCCTGGCTGGCAGACCCCGTCCAGGCGGCCGCACGCTATCCGACCGCATTTCGGACTTTCTCCCGGACCCGTGGAGCCTATCGTGAAGGATAGCCCCGCCGCGCCTGGCGGCATGGCGCAGTTTCTGGAGCGCCGTACGAAAGATACGGCCCTGATGGAAGACCGTGCGGTGCAAGCTCTGGTCGGGGCGCTGCAGGAGCGGGTTGGCGGGGAGATCTTTGCCGTGTTGATGTACGGTTCCTACCTGCGAGGCGTACGCGATACGCTGCTGGATTTCTACGTGGTGGTGGAAGATTACCGCAGCGCGCTTGGTCCCATTGCCGGGGCTGCCGCGTTTTTGATGCCCCCCAACGTCTACTACCTCTCATTGGTGGAGGAGGGGCGTGAACTGCGCGCCAAATACGCGGTGGTGAGCCGAAGTCAGTTGCAGCGTCAAGCTGGAGCGGTGCATCCTTATTTCTGGGCGCGGCTAGCCCAGCCGTGCCAGGTGGTTTACGTCAAGGACGCGGCGGCGCGTCGCCGTTTGTCGCTAGTGCTGGCCGCGTGCGTTCGCACGTTTATCAAACGCGTGGCGCCCGCTCTGCAAGGATGGGTTGGTGCGGAGAGCTTTTTCGATACGGGTTTTGCGCGCACCTACCGTGCCGAACTGAGAGCGGAGAGCCCCGCCAAGGTGCAGAGTATCTTCCGCCACGACGTCGACTACTACTCGAATCTACTCAAGCTGGCCGCCGACGAAGGCCTGCTGCAGCGCCGGCAACGGGATGAGGACCAACCCATCTATGCGCCCACCAGCTTTACAGGGTCCACCCGCAACGCCTGCTATTGGGGTGGCACCATTGGGCTCGGTAAGCTGCTCAGCGTGCTGCGGCTGGTCAAAGCGGCGGCCACGTTCAACGACCCCATCGACTATCTGTTATGGAAGATCGAGCGGCATAGCGGTGTGACCGTGGAGGCCAGCGCCCGGCAACGGCGCTACCCGCTGATCTTTGCCTGGCCTCTGGCTTGGCGGCTTTATCGTCTGGGTGCTTTTCGGTAGCAACGATGGCGGCACGTTCACCGCTTCGGCGCGCGCTGTCTAACTTCTCAGTGTTGATGGGCGGGCGGGCCGTTGCCGGCGTGCTGTCGGTGGTGGTGCTGGCGCTGGCTGCCCGCGCCCTGGATGCCGAAGCGTTCGGCGTCCTGGTCCTGGTACACACTGCGGCGGTAGTCGTGAGAGGGCTGTTCAACTTCAAGCCATCCGACACCGTGGTGCGTTACGGCGTGGCTGCGTTCGACCAATCCGACGGAGAAGGCTTCGGACGCGTGCTCAGCTTCACTCTGGGACTTGATCTGATCTGTGGAATTGCGTCGGCGCTGGCCATGCTGTTGGTTGCCTTGTTTGCGGCTGAGTGGTTGGGGCTGTCCGAAGCGCTGGTGGGCCCCGCGGCGCTATATGCCGTGGCTCTGCTGGTCTCGGGAACCGGGTCGGCGCGCGGTGTCCTGCGTGTGGCCGATCGGTTCGACGCCATCAGCCTGCAGCAGACGGTAGCGCCAGTGGTGCGCTTGCTCGGAATCGGGTTGGCGGCCGCATTTGGATGGGGACTGACCGAGTTCGTGCTGATCTGGGTCGCCGCTTCGCTTGCGGAATATTTGAACATGTTGCGTTTGGGGTGGCGTGAGCTGCGCCGCCACGGCATGAAACTGGTGCGGCCTTCCCTGAGCTACCGGGCGGATGATCGCGTGTGGGGGTTCGTCTGGACGGTTTACTGGCAGTCCAATCTCGAGATGGCCCAGCGTCACGGTTTGATATTGCTTGCGGGTGCGGTCCTCGGGCCTGCCGCCGCGGGCATGTTCCGCATCGCTCGCGAGTTTGCCGACGTCTTGGCCAAGCCCGTTGTGGTGGTGCGTCAGGCTGTGTTTCCGGATCTCGCGCGGTTGTGGCAGCAGCACGTGGAAGATGGATCCGGCACTAGCGAGTTCCGCAGGCTGTGCGTGCGGCTCGGTCTGCTCAGCGCTCTGGTGGCGGCGCTGGTGGTGGGAGCAATCGCCATCTACGGAGCCCTCCTGCTCGAGCTGCTGGTGGGTGACAGCTATGTCTACGGTGCGGGTCTGCTGACGTGGCTCATGCTGGCCGCTGCCATCGACTTTGGCAGCGCCTCCCTGCGCCCGGCCGCGTACGCCATGGGCTTTGCGGCGCGGGCGCTGCACATCCAATTGGTAGGCGCGGCCGTGAACGTAGTTCTGTTCGCCGCTCTGCTTCCACTGCTGGGGCTCACCGGCATCGGCATCGCGGCCGCGGCCGCTTCGATGACGGTGGTTGCCGCCATGGCCTGGCTGTTGGCTAAGGGGGCAGGTTCTTAAAGGCTTCGATGATCTGGTCGATCTGTTCGTCGCTGTGGGCGGCGCTCACCGAGCAGCGCAGCAGGGCGCTACCATCGGGCGCGGCTGGAGGCAGAATCAAATTGAGGTACACGCCGGCTTCCAACAGGTGCTGCCAGCAGGCCAAGGCGTGCTCACGCGATCCTGCCATCACGGCCACCACGGGGCTCGGCTCCGGACCCACCTGCAGGCCCAACTGCGACAGACCGTTGTATAACCGGTTGGCGTTGCGCCACAGCTTGGTCCGCAGCTTAGGTCGCGCGCGCAGCTGCGCCAGTGCCGCCCGAGTGGTGGCAATGACCGAAGGGCACGGTGATGCGGTAAACATGTAGGGCCGGCTCGCGTAGCGAAACAGGGTCAGCGCCTTGTGGGGGCTCACGCAGAAGCCGCCGGTGGAACCCAGGCTCTTGCTGAAGGTCCCCACCACAAAGTCCGCTTCCACGTCTTCCTCTTCAATACGCCCCTTGCCGTGCTCTCCGAGTACGCCTAAAGAGTGCGCTTCGTCGACGAACAGCAATGCGTCGTGGGCACGGGTTACCTCGGCCAGTTCCTTGAGCGGCGCCCGGTCGCCGAGGATGCTGTAAAGACCTTCCACGGCCACCAGGCACCTGCTGGCCGTTTCGCCCAGGCGTCGCAAGCGTTTGTCGAGGCTCTCCGCGTCGTTGTGCCGGAACCGGTATACGGTGGCGCCGGACAGCTTTCCGCCGTCGAACAGGCTGGCGTGGGCGTCCCCGTCCAGCAGGATGGCGTCGCCGGATCCAACCAGCGCGGCCATGGTGCCGATATTGGCCGCGTACCCGGTGGAGAACACCATGGCGTAGGGATATCCGTAAAAGTCCGCCAGCTCCGCTTCCAGCTGGGCATGGGAAGCATAGTTACCGTTTGCCATGCGGGACCCGGTTGTGCCGGTACCCGACTCGGCCAGGGCACGCTGGCCGGCTTCGATGCATGCGGGATCGAAGGTGAGGCCCAGGTAGTTGTTGGTCCCCGCCATGATGGTGTGCCGACCCTCGATGATGGACTCGGTGGGCGAAAGCGCCTGCTCCACGATTACGTTGGTGGGATTGACGCCCCCTTCGGACAGCTGCGCCTGCGTTTGCTCCAGCTCGTCGAATTTGTCCAGCAGACTCATGCGCCTTCCAGGGTTTGCTGCACGAGGCTGCCGAGTTGCTCTACGGTTCGAATGTCACCGAGCGCTTCCAGGCTGATGGCGACGTCGTAATGGTCTTCGACTTCGACGATGAACTCCATGATCTGCACGGACTCCAGCGCGAGGTCGGACAGCAGATCGGTGGACGCTTGTATCTGCCGATCATCGCCGAGCTGCTGTTTGAGCAGGGCGATCAAGGCTTCGTTGATTTCATCTAAGGACAATGGAGTCTCCCTTCAAGCTGCGCGAAAAAGGCGGGCCACGCCTTCGGCCAGCTGCACTTCCGGGCGCCAACCGGTAGCGGCGGTGAAAGCGTCGTTGCTGCAAGACCAACCGCTGTAGGCGAGTTCCCGGGCTTTGCCCGGCGTTAGCATGGGCGCGTACCCGGCACACTTCGAGAATGCCAAGTTTACGGAGCCCAGCGCCCGGAGCAACGAGTTTGGCACAGGCAGGGCGATGTGGATTTTGGGGGCCAACAGGTCCGCCATGGTTTTACAGTCGTAGCCATCCGGATGGCCATCGTGAATCGTATAGCACTCCCGGTCGCAGGCTCCGGGATCGCCCAGCCAGGCGATGATGGCCGATGCCAGGTCGGTGACCTCGATGAACGGGATGCGCTGCGCAGCTGGCCCAGGCATGGGTACCAGCCCGCGACGAATGGCACCGAAAGTGCCCCGCAGCTCTTTGTCTCCGTCCCCATAAACTGCCGGTGGTCGCAAGATGGTCCAGCGCGCGAGCGCGCTCTGGCGCAGCGCGTGCTCGCCAAGCGCCTTGGAACACGCGTAGTGAGACAGCGCGGGCGCGCTGGCGGCCAGCGACGATACCAGCAACAAGGGCGTCTCAGGATAATGCTCGGCGAGCACGCGTGCCACGTTGGCCACCCCGTCCACGTTGGCTGGCGTGAAATCGTTCAGGCGACGTCCCCGGACGCTGCCAGCCAGATAAACCACGGCACGGCTGTTGGCCAACGCTTCTTTGAGGGCGGAATCACAGGACAGATCGGCCCGTACTTCCTGCGTGCCGGGCTGCAGATTGGTGGCTGGTGAACGCGTGAGCGCACGCACGGCGAAGCCGGCTTCATTGAGCTGGAGTTGTAGGTGCGTGCCGATGAATCCGGTTGCCCCGGTCAGGGCTACCGGTAACTGAGATCGGTTCGGGTCCGGGGCAGGGTTCGCTTCAGCCATGCGCTCGGACTGGAATGTCAGTCCGAGGAAAACCGTCTGCGTCCCACGTGATGCGATCCAGGAAGTCCGCTTTGGCCCGCGCCCGGGACAACTTGCCTGAAGACGTGCGCGGCAGGGTTCGCGGCGGCGCAAGTTCTATGAAGCAGTTGATGCCGAAAGCTTCTCGGACCAATCCTGCCAGCTTGGTGGTGAGATCAGGGCCCGCATTGCGGGACTCTACGACCATCACTGCCAGCTCTTCCTGGTTCGGGCGGGTCACCGAAAAGGCAGAAATGGCGCCCAGACGTACCTCGGGCAGCTTTTCCGCCAGTTGCTCCAGGTCCTGGGGCCAGATGTTTCGGCCGTTGATGATGATGACGTCTTTTGCCCGTGCGGTAATGAACAAGCGTCGTCCGATTCGGTAGCCGATGTCGCCGGTATCCAGCCAGCCGCCAGGCTTGATGACTTCCGCGGTGGCTTCGGGATCGCGGAAGTAGCCGCGCATCAGGGCAGGCCCACGCACCCAGATGCGGCCACATTCGCGCTCGTCGAGCTCCTCGCCGTCCGGGTCGCGAATGGATAGGTCGTAGCTGGGCATGACGTTGCCGCAATCGACGAATGACAGCGTGTCTTCTTCCGCGGCGTCGGGAGCCGGGACAGCATGCCCGCAATCCGCCATGGCGGCTTTGTCGACCACGTCTACGAAATAGCTGCGCACCAGTGGCGCGAAGCTGATGGCCAATCCCACCTCGGCCATGCCGTAGCAGGGCAGAAACGCTTTGGGGTTAAAGCCGGCGGGCTCCAGCACCCGGGCAAACTGCTTGAGCGGCCGCGGGTTGATACGCTCGGCGCCCACGCAAGCTACGCGCCAGGCGCTCAGGTCGTAGCGCTCGGTATCGGTTACCCGCACCCGTGTGGCGCAAAGTTCGTAACCGAACGGCGGCGCGGAAGAAATGGTGCCGCGATTTTCTGACAGCAGCTTCAGCCACAGACGCGGGCGCATGGCAAAGGTGCGTGGCGACAGGTAGTCGGCCGAGATCTGGGTGGCAACGGGCACCAGCACGCAGCCCACGAGGCCCATGTCGTGGTAGAAGGGTAGCCAGGAAACCAGGCGGTCGTCGTCACCGATCTGCGTTCCCACCTCCGCGATTTCCGTGAGGTTGGCCAGCACGGCAGTCTGAGTCATTTCGACACCACGCGGGAAGCGCGTGCTGCCGGAGGTGTACTGCAGGTAGGCGGGTTCGTCTCCTGCCAATGGCTCCAGCGCCACATCTGCTGGTGACAAGCCTTCAAACACATCGGGTGTGCCGATGAGCTTGAGGGAGAGCGAGCGCGTCGCGCGCTCGAGAAATCCGATATGAGACTCCGGCGCCACCGCCACCGAAGCGGCGCAGCTCGATAGCATGCGCTTGAGTTGGGCTACATAGGCTTCGCCGCCGCCTATCTGCATGCCGGCTGGCATGGCCACCGGAATCAGTCCGGCGTATTGGCAGGCAAAGAAGAACACGGGGAACAGTGGGTCGGTTTCTGCCACGATACCCATGCGGGAGCCGCGTTCCAGCTTCAGGCTTGCCAGCTTGCGTGCGAGCGCAACCGCGTCTTCCTTGAGTTGCGCATAAGGTATAGCAGCGTACAAGGCACCGGACCCATCGTAGAAATTCAGGCCTGTTTCGCCTTGTGCGGCATACTCCAGGGCGTCTACCAGGCAGTCAAAACCACGGGTGCGCGATAATGTTCCGCTACAACGAGAAGTAGGGGTCATGTGATAACCAGCTTCAAATCGTTATTTAATTCTCGAATTCTTATTGGCTCGAATCGCTTCGAGCGCCCCCCGCCTACATCCAGGTGACGGAGCCATAGACCAACCAAAATCGGAACCCTCGCTCCGGACGCGCAGTCTACCGGTAATTCGCGCTGAGAGCGAGAGGGCATTTTCAAACGAAATCATGGACCTACACCTCAAAGCGCTTGGGCGAACTGAGGCCTGGCTACCCAGCCTAGCTTCCGACGCTTCTACGGGCAGTGATGGAATCCAAAGATTGTCTCCATAATTCGTAGTGGATTTTTCATGATTTCGCGCAGGAGCGGAGGCTAGCAGAAGTCGACTTTAACGTCACACCTTGTTTTTGGGGTCGAACAGGGCATCCAGGGCAGCTCGCGCGTCGTCGGCCTTGCTGGCCGGCGCGGCTTCTCCTGTTTCGCCGCCTGTATCAGATTGGCTGTCCTCGGGCTCGCCAAAGAGGGCGTCCAGCTCGCTGCGGGCGCTCTGGCGCCTGCTGCGGGTTTCAGACTGGTGTGCGTTGGCATTGGGTCGGAACCAGTCGCAGAAATTGGCACTTTCCTTTACTACGGGCGGGTCGGCCCGATCCTCGTCGCACTGACCGGTGGCGCTGTCGGCCCGATAGTGACGGCACAGGCGGCAGCAGTGCAGTTCGTTGAAGCAAGCGGAACAGGTGGCGTGACGGCTAATGGGTAGCGGTACGTCGTCGATGGATTGCCCGCAGTTCCAGCAGCTCAGATCGGCCATCACGTGCCTCGCGTATCCGGCCCTTGAGGGCCCGCCTGGCTGTTAGGGTATCAAGATGCGACGAGCTGCGAGAGCAGTTTGTGCAAAGTGCTGCGCGCGGCGAGTTTTGGCAGTGAGAGGCCGTCGTTGTCCGCCTGGGCGGCCAGCGGGTTGAACTGGCCGAGCAATAACAATTAGGTTGCCAAAAGATTGGTAGCCCTAAGTAAATGGGCTGTGTGCCTGGGGGCGTTGGAAGTCGATGTCCACATCTACGCCCACCGGACAGTGATCGGAGCCGAGCTGGTTCGACCAGATGAAGGCGTCGCGTACGTGGCGGGCTGCTGATGGCGAGGCCAGCACATAGTCGATTCGCCAACCCACGTTGTTGGCGCGCGCGTCGCCCCACTGGCGCCACCAGGTATAGTGGCCCGGCTCGTCTGGATGCTGGCGCCGAAATACATCCACCCACCCGGCCGCCAGCCACCGGCTCATCTCCGCTCGTTCTTCATCCAGGAAACCGCTAGATTTGCGGTTGGTGGCGGGGCGGGCCAGGTCGATGGTTTCGTGGGCGGTGTTGTAGTCGCCCATGACGAAAACGGGTCCGCGCTTGCGCAGCTGGCTGATCCGCTCGAACACTGCGCGGTAGAAGTCGAGTTTGTACGGCACCCGGGAGTTGTCCCGGTCTTTGCCGCTGCCCTTGGGAAAGTAAACGCTGGCAATGCACAGGCGCCCGAAACGGGCAGTGATGAAGCGGCCTTCGTCGTCGAATCGCGCTTCGCCGAGTTGATCCTGCACGTCGTCGGCGGGTCGTCGGGCGTAAATGCCCACACCGCTGTAGCCGCGGCGCTGGGCCGGCGCGAAATAGGCGTGCCAGCCTTCCGGGGCGCGGATGGCGGCGTCTAGCTGTTCAGGCAGGGCGCGCACTTCCTGGATGCCCACCACGTCGGCGCTGCTGTCCTGGAGAAAGTCACCGAAGCCCTTTTTGGTAGCCGCGCGCAGACCGTTGACGTTCCAGCTGACGATGCGCAACTGTGTCTCCTTCGTTCCCGGGAATTACTAGACGCACAGTTTGCCATACCGCATCCGGTATGCTGAGCGGATGCGCGCTGCGTGCTCGCTGTGCTCAGGCGTCGCAATCGTGCCTGCCATCGAGCAAACTAATGGCCTGTCAAAGAGGGTGACGATGTGCAGAGACTGATTTCTTTGGCTTCCGGTACCCTGCCCGAATTCGACCCGGTTGCGGTGGTGCACGCCGCAGCGGAGGGAGGATTTGGCGGGTGCGGAATCTGGTTCGACGCCGAGAGCTGGACGCAGAAGACCACCAGCGCGGTGGCGCAAGCGTTCGCGCAGACGGGCCTGACCCCGCTCGAAATCGAGGTCATTGCGGTGGAACCCGGCGCCGCCAACCCGGATCACGAGCGCCTGCTGGAAAGCGGTGCCGCCATAGGCGCCACGGAGTGCATCGTGGTGAGTGCAGATCCGGATCTGGGTGCTTTCACAGCGCGTTTTGCCGAGATCTGCGAGATTGGCGAGCGCGTGGGAATCAACATCTGCCTGGAGTTCCTGCCGATCTATCAGGTCAGCGACCTGCCCACCGCGCTGGGCGTGCTTGAGCAGGTGGCGCATTCGCGTGGCAGATTGCTTTTGGATCCTGTGCACGTGGCCCGGGCGGGCGCCACCCTAGACGAGTTGCGCGCGGTGCCGCAGGCGCTTCTGAGCTTCGCGCAGTTCTGCGATGCGCCGGCTGATCTACCTGGCGAGCGCACCTTCGAGAATCTGCTCAATGAGGCCGTAGACGGGCGGCTGAATCCGGGTCGTGGCGCGCTGCCGCTGGCGGAGTTGCTAGATATCCTGCCGCAGGGTTTGCCGCTGAGCCTGGAAATGCGGTCCAAGGCATTGCGCGATACCTTTGCCGACCCGGCGCAGCGGGCGCGCAATGTCTATGACGACACCATGTCGTTTCTACAGAGCGGCTCGCGTTGAGCGGCCCAGGCACATTTCATTAACACGATGGGAGAGCCCTGATGCAGGTTGGTCTGGTCACCGGAAAAGAAAAGCTCGAGCTGGTGGAGTTTCCGGAACCCGAGCCGACGCCGGGCCGGGCTGTGGTGGACATCACCTACTGTGGTGTGTGCGGTACGGACCTGCACGCGTTCCAGTCCGGATCGCCCTACAACCCGGCGATCTGCGGGCACGAATGGAGTGGCCACGTGTCCGGCGTGGGTGATGGCGTGCAGGGGATCAAGGAAGGCGACCGGGTGGCCGTGGGTATCGCGACGCCGTGCGGGCAATGTGCTACCTGTCTGCGCGGTGATCCGGCCCACTGCGAGGTGGCTTTTGCGGGGATGGTGGGAGTCGGCCCCATGGCGGCACCCCATGGAGGTTTCGCCCGCGCCATCGCCATCGATGCCGGGCGCCTGTACCCGGTGGACGTGAACATCACGGACGCGGACGCTGCCATGTTGGAGCCCGTTACCATCGCGGTGCATGCCGTGCGGCGTACCCATATCCGTCTGGGCGACGCCGTGGTGGTGTTGGGCGCGGGCCCCATCGGGCTGTTGGTTCTGCAGTGCGCCCGAGCGGCTGGCGCGGGCGTATGTATCCTGGTGGAGCCCCAGGCCGCCCGCAGAAAAATGGGCGCGAAGTTGGGCGCCGACCACACCATCGACCCCAGCGAGACACCCGACGTGGTTGGCGCGATCAATGCCATCCTCGGTCAAGCTGGTGCGGATGTAGTGTTCGAATGCGCGGGAATTGCCAAGACGGTGGAGCAGGCGCCCGCCTACGTGCGGCGCGGTGGCGTGGTTTCCCTGGTGGGCGTCCCCAACGCGCCGTCACAGGTGATGGCCGCCGAGTGGTTGATGCGCGAGATTCGTCTGTCCGCCTCCCTGGGGTACGAGCGCACAGACTTCGAAGTGTCCAAGTCTCTGGTGGCGGACGGGCGGGTTAAGTGCGCACCCATGCATTCTTCCACCGTGGGATTGGAGGGGCTGGCGGGTGCATTCGCCGCATTGGCCAGCGAGCCTGAGCAGGTCAAAGTATTGGTCGACCCCCGGCTCTAGGGCGCGTGCCCGGCAGAGCATCTGGAGAATTAGCGGCAGCAGGCGCTAATGGTCGCCCTGCATGCAGCTGGCATAGTAAGTCACGGTTCCCGGCCAGTCACTGAATATACCCAGCACGCCCACCTCCACCGCCAGGGCGTGAATGATCTCCATGACGGCGCCGTCGCCGTCGATGGCGTCCAGCAGGGCCCCGTAGTAGAAGTCGCCCCTGGCCTTCACCTCTTCGCGCATTCGCCCGGAGCGCTCTGCGGTCCAGGCGATGAGATCGAGGCCCGATGCGCGGGCCAGGCGGGCGTAGTTCGATGCCACCAGCTTGCCATCGGCGTCCACGCTGAGCAGCAGCGCGATGGGTACGCCCAGAATCCGCACGCCGCGACCACGCAGCTTGGGCAGTTCGGCCATGTTGGGCCGGCCGATCAGGTAGACGGCCTGCTCGGCAAACTCGGGAAAATTAGCCACCCAGTACAACACGTCGTTGAGGTCGAACGACTGCAGAAATACGTTGCCAGGTGCGATGTCGGCTGCCTGGTACTCGGCCACCAGCTTGCTGGCATAGGTGGCCTGGTCCAGTCCGGAAGCGCCAAAGCCCCCATTCGACAGCAGTGGCTGTCCCTCCCGGTCGCGTGCCACGCTTTTTAGCTCCGGCGTGAATTTCGCGCCCAGGCTGCTGAACAGCGCGATGGATTCCGCGTGGGTCATCAGCGTCGCACAGCTGCTGTATAGATCGGTGCGGTAGCTCGGCGTGGCGTTCACGTACTCTGTGGTGGTGGAAGCGGTCTGGTTGGCGCCCTCCATCTTCGCGCACAAACCCTCGAACTCGGTCAACGTGAGGTCGGTGGCGCAGCAGTTCACCTCACCAGGGTTGGTCAGCGTGCCGTCTGCGGCAAGCTGCGGCGCCACGTGGCATTTGCTGCGCAACTCCGGACGCTGGAGGATATCGGTGGTGGCGTGCAGGTCGCACTGCGCGTGGCGGCAAACCAGTTCGCCGTCAGCGGTGAAGGTGACATCACACTCCAGAATCCCTGCGCCCATGCGCGCTGCCGCCCGGTAGCCTTCAAGGCTGTGCTCGGGAAACTGCAAAGGGGCGCCGCGGTGAGAAATGGAGAAGTCGCTGGGTGCCGGCCGGGTTTCAGCGCAGGCG